>ERZ795060.2078-NODE-2078-length-21292-cov-7.049442_pt1 | contig 21292 bp, 17 predicted proteins | sample MGYA00375144_ERZ795060 | MGnify/ENA primary metagenome ERZ795060 (study PRJEB30189, sample SAMN05720157) | activated sludge metagenome | isolation source: anaerobic digester from wastewater treatment plant | place: Japan | collected 2015-05-15 ...
GAGAAAGCCGAGCGCTAGGGGATCGCAGTTCACCTGGGGGAAATGGGTAACGTCCCTTACCGCGCCGGAAGGGGGATGGCGGCGGCCAGTGCGGCGGCCAGATTGGATTGATTGATGTCGCCCTTACGGATAATCGCCGCGACTTTGGTTTCCAATTCGCGCGTCTCCTCCCGGGACAATTCCTTGCCGGTGATCACGGTGATGGAAACCTTGTCCCCCCATAGTTCATGGCAATACTGAATCACCCGTTCGCCGTTGATTTGGGGCATAAGCAAATCCACCACCAGGTAGTCGGGGCGGTGTTCGGCCAAATAGATCATGGCGTGCAGCCCGCTGTAGGCTTTTTGCACTTTGTAATGGCCCCGGTGCTCGAGATAATCAGCCAGGATTTCCACCGTGTAAGGATCATCGTCGACAATCAAGACCGACGGGGCTTCAACCGGCACATGACATGGTGTCACCGGCGCGGCCGCGGAGGATACGGCCCAGGCGGGTGTGTCGAATGGTTTTTCTGGTTCTGGAGCGGGATGCGCCGCGGATTCAGAAAGGGAAGGGAATAAAATCGTAAAGGTCGTTCCATGCTCCGGCTCGCTTTCCAGGTTGATGGAGGCACCCAACAACCGGGCTAAACGGTGGACAATCGCCAGTCCCAGGCCCGCTCCTTCCTGACGCCGGTGGGGATAGGCATCACCCTGGTGGAAGAGGTCAAAGATGGCTTCCCGTTGTTTCAGCCCGATCCCCACGCCGGTGTCTGAGACCCGTATCAATCCACCTGAATCCTGGGGACGGATTTCTATATGAATGGAACCCTGGTTGGTGAATTTGATGGCATTGGAGACCAGTTGGCGGATGATTTCTTTGACTTTGCTGGAATCGGTCACGATTTCAACGCCCCGCCGCGGATGGGCGATTTCCAACGCCAATCCTTTTTCGTCGGCCAGGACCTGGTATTCTTCCAAGACTTCGTTGACCGCCTCCACCAGATTCGTGGTTTCATGGAACACCGAGATGATACCCGCTTCCAAGCGCGAGAGTTCCAGCAGCTGGTTGATCAGCGTGAGGAGGCGGGTGGCGTTGCGGTCGATACGCCTCACCGCCTTTTGCTGTTTCTCGTTCAGCGCGCCGTAAACCTCTTCCTCCAGCATGGAGTTATACCCGATAATGGCGTTGAGCGGCGTCCGCAGCTCATGAGAGATCATAGCCAAAAATTCGGTGCGCAATTGCTCCGCTTTTTCCATGCGATGGATGATCTCCTCCGCCTGTTGGCAATCGCCTCTCTCAAAGGCCGATTTGATTTGATTGACGATGTCCTCGGATGCCATGGTCCCCAACTCGAATGATTATGGTACTTTCAGTATACCGGACAAACCGGGCATATCAAATTACGTGGAAAAAATTGATTCCCACTGTTCCCGCCGGGAAGGATTCCTGCGTTCCCCAGCCAATTTCCCTCAGGCTTTTCCGATTAATCCCGGCCGGGCATACTTGGAGGGAGGAACATCGGACGGGCGTTCCCCTTCGGGGCATGTTCCTCTTTTTCCCTTTACGAAATGACTGTAAAACAATAAGCCTATGAATTCAACCAATCCCTCAACCGGGGACCGATTCCTTGTTCTACACCACCCGTGGAGCCGGGTAGGGCTGTTCCTCTTTTTTCTTTTGGCCGGGCTTTGGGCAAGTTGGCCCGCCGCCCGCGCTTTTTTCGTGGCCGATGATTTTGGATACATTTTCAAAATTCGACAGATCGGTGCCGCGGCGGTTTGGACCATCCCTTCAGACCGGTTTGTCCGCCCCGGGGTATGGTTCTTTTATTGGCTGGATTACCGGCTTTGGGGATTGAATCCGACCGGCTATCACCTGACCAATCTGATCTTGCACGCGGTCAACGCGCTCTGGGTGACGTTGATTGCCTGGGAATTGTTCCGCCTTGTCCATCCGGATCAAAAACCCCCATGGGTGCCTTCCGCAGGCGCGGGGTTGTTGTTTCTGCTGCATCCCAGCCACACCGAGGCGGTCAGTTGGATCTCCGGCCGTTCGGACGTGATTGCCACCTTTTGGATTTTGCCCTCGCTTTTTTACTACTTGAAATATAAACGCACCAGCGCCCGCCGTTTTCTGGTAGGTTCGGCTTCTTTGTACGCGCTTTCCTTGTTGTCGAAGGAATCGGGAGTAACGTATCCTTTTCTAATCCTGATTCTCGATTGGTCATGCCGTATGTGGATTCCTCCAGCGGGTCATTCCCGATGGAATCCCGTGGTTTATTTTGCGATCCTGGCGGCGTATATGGGACTTCGCCGCCTCATTCTCAACGATTGGATCGGCGGGTATGGCTTTAACATCCATGCCCGGTTCGATTTTGCTTTTTTAGAGAGGAATTTCTATTTTTTAACCGCCCGGACGCTGCTCCCTCCCATGGAGTATCCCATCCATGGAATGATATTGCGATTGGGCCGCCTGGGTCTCCTGTTGGTTTTCGCCACGTTGGCCGGAGTCGGGATGGCATGGTGGTGGAACCGCCGGACGCGCCGGCGGGAATTCTGGGGAATCCATAGCCGCCGGCTATTTCTGTTGATCATCCTCTTACTGATGTACCTCGCCGCCCTGGCCCCCGTTCTCAATCTCAGTATTCACTTGGGTTCATCCTTGGGAGAACGGCTGATCTATTTTCCTGGGGTGTTCATCATTCTGGCGGGGGTCTTCATTGTCCATTGGGTGTCGCGCTGGACTTGGCTCAAAGTCCTCCTGCTGGGAATCCTTGCGGTCGTTTACGCCAATCAACTGTACCAGGCCAACCGGCAGTGGGAAAACGCCGGCCGGATCACTCGACAAATCGTCCACGATCTGACCCGCCTGGAACCGGCCCGGCGGTTGTTTATCCTCAATCTGCCGGATACCATCGGCGGCGCGTATGTATTCCGCAACGGGATCAAACCCGCATTGAACCTCTTCGGCGATTCTGCCCGCCTGCGGGAGATTCGAGTGGTTGCTTATCAAACTCTTTTTGAACTTACCGATGGAGTCGAAATCCGCCAGGAGAGTGCGGAGACCTATGAAGTCAAGACCGCCAGTCCCCGAACGTATTTTTTGAACCGCCGGATTCCCCCGTCAGACCTCGCTTTTTTTCATGTGCGGGACAGAGACCGGTTTCGATTCACGGTCCGGTTTCCTAACCAAACCGGCGAAGACCGGATGGCGTACTATTCGCGTGGATCGCTGCGTGAGATTCCGTAAAGAGAGGTCATTTCGCCCATGGACATCATATCCCGGCTGGATTGCCACTGTTCCCAATAGTCATGTCGGAATACAATCTCATTGACCTGAAATTTACGGGGCGGAAAATGAAGAAGTGGTATAAAGTATGGAACTTGTTCCTGGCTTATTTGGATCTCCTGTTGCGGCGGGAGAAGCCCCATGCCGATCCTGTCGAACTGTCCGTGGGAACCACCTCCTTCTGCAATTTGCGCTGTATCCAATGTCCGCGTGAGGGGCACGAGGGCAACCTGATGCCCTTCGATGAGCATTTGGACCTGGCCTATTACCAAAGCCTCGAACCATACCTGAAACGGGCCAAGGAAGTCAGTTTGTATGGTCTGGGCGAGCCCATGATCGACAAACGGTATTTTGACAAGGTTCGATACGTGACGTCCTTCGGCGCGGAAGTCAGCCTTTCCTCCAACGGCACTTTGATGGATGAACGCCGGTGCCGCGAAATCATCGAATCCGGCATCAAGTCCATAGGAATCTCCCTCGACGCGGCCCGGGAGGAAACCTTCGCCGTGGTCCGGCCCCCCGGCGGCCTGCCCGCGATCGTGGAAAACATCAAACGCCTAAGCCGCATGAAGAAGGAGCAGGAGACCCTCCGTCCCCTCATCCGTCTGTCGTTCGGCATCATGCCCCAAAACCTGGAAGACCTGCCCTTGTTTCCCGATCTCGCGGCGGAGGCAGGGGGAGAGGAGATCATTGTTCATTCCGTCATCTTTATGTCCGAGGCCAAACGCCGGGAGCTGACCACCGATCCGCAAAAGGTCCGGCCGGCGATCGAAGCCGCCCGCGCCCGGGCCCGCGAATTGGGCATTGCCTTTTGTGTGTGGGACCTTGATCCCTTCACGTATCTGAAATCGCTTCGCTACGTCCGGGGAGAAAGTGAGGCATCCTATGCCTCGTCCTCTGCCACGGGCCGATCGAGCCATGGTTATTTCTGTTTCTTCTTATGGCGCAACGCCATGATTCAAGGCCATGGCGAACTGTTTCCTTGTTGCTACATGACCAACAAGCGCCTGGGCCGGTTGCAAAACGGCAATCTGCTCGAGTTGCGCGGCCATCCGTTTTTGGCCGAATTGCGCCGCCGGCTCTATGAGGGCGATCCCCCCGAACCTTGCGCCGGCTGTCCCCAGCTCTATCCCTATGACCGGCAAAACATCCTCAAAAGCGGCCTGCAGGAAATGATAAACCTGATCCGGTCCTGACGCGGATTGGATCATTGAGGGGATGGCCGGGCTTGGCCCATGCCCGAGATTTTCCGCATTGGACGGCTCCATCCGGGATCAGAGTGTGGATGGTTACGCCAAATCCTTCTCTCCTTTTGAGAGGGAATCAGGATGAGGGAAACTTGGAAAAGGCAAAATGCATCCTTACCCGGCAAACAGGGAAATATGAATTGGGAAATCTTAAATTGGGAAATCTTAAATCACCGCCTCTTCCAGTTTCCTCAACCCGTACAAGGGAGGGATCAGGATGGCAAAGGTTTGCAGGAGCAGGAACAGCGCGCCGAAGAGGATCAGGTTCGGATTCATCGCGAATTGTCCCGCCAGATCCGTTCCGGGGATATGGTTGAGCACGAACTGGCCCACCACCACCACGCTGCTGGCGAAATACAGCAGGGTGAGGATCATGGTCACCAGCGCGCCGGTGTCCGAAGTGACGTCCGCGGCGTTCGTGGCTTCGAATTTGTGGAATACCGCGCCGAACCCCATCGTCCAGCTGGTGAATCCGAACGCGAACAGGAAGAGCACGAAGATGCTGAGCCATTGCAGGGTGGAATCCACGCCCAGTATCCGGTTCAGCATATATCCCATTCCCTGGCCGATGCACAGGAGCACCAGCGCGTGCAGATAATACTTGGTAAAGAAAAAACGCGGCAGGCCGATGCCCGCGCTTTGGATGGTCCAAAACGCCTTGCCTTCAAGGCTGATGGAGGGGAAACTGAACCGCAGGGACAAGGTGGCCTGAATGAATCCCAGCAAAATGACATTGATGAAGGCCATCTGGTTGCGGATGCGCGAGTCGGGTTCATCGAACATGATGTTCTGGGTATGGGCCACGTAAAACAGCACCAGCGCCAGGATCAGGACCAGTTGCCCCCATTGCGAAAAATCACGCGCGAAGACATGCACTTCCTTAAATAAAACCGCGCCCACCCGGCCCGGGATCAACCGCTTCAACCACAGGCGTTTTTTGCGGAATCGCCGCCCCTCAGGACGCCGGTGAACGAGGCGGACCCGCTCTTGCGCCCACAACCAGGCGTCCGCGTACCAGCGGTAGCCTAACTCCAGCGCCACATGCCACAGGAACAACGCGCTCGACCACAACAACGCCAAGTAGAACAACATGCGTCCGACCTTGCCGGTATAGGCCGATTGCATCACCTGCGTCATCCATTGGCTGGGGACGTAGGGATAGGAGGAAAGCCGCAAATTAGCCAACGTTTCGCCCAATTTGCTTACATCCACATTGCTCAGCAGAATTTTGTTGGTTAAGGAGATGTAGAGAATGATTCCAGTAAAGCCGGCCAGCACCAGGACCGATCCGAGGGCCATGCGGAGGGCGCGGCCGATGATCCACCGGGCGATGAACAACATCCCCAGGATGCCCATCAATCCCGCGGTGATTAAAAATCCAATCAAACCCACTACCACCGCCGGGTAATACCACCAGGCCGCCTTGAGTTCCCACCCGTAGGCCAGGATGATGGGGACGCAAAACACTCCCGATACCCACCCGCCTAGAATCAAGGCTTCCAGGCATTGGATGCGGTAAAGATCCGGAATGGGGTAGGGAGAACTGAAGAGGGTGGGCAATTCCATCCCCCGGAAGAGGGACGAGTACGCCGTGAGGAGATGACCCAGAACGATGATGATCAAGACCGCCAGGAATCCAAAGGAGATGATGCGTTCCAGAACGATCGGGCCGACCACATCCACCTTGGTGACTTCCTGGCACAGCCGCGCGACCACCACGTAACAAAGAAACCAAAACACCCCGACCAGCAGGAGAAATCCGCTGGAACGGAGGATGGAATCCAGGTTGAGGCGCTTCCACCGGCGCACGGTGTACAACCACTTGACCCGCAATAACGCACGATCTTGTTTGGCTCCCATGATCCAGGGACCCCCCGCGCCTGGTTCCCGGAGGCGGAATCCGTCCCGGCGACAGTGGAAGGGAAATTTACAGGGTACTCAAATGGTCTTCGTCCAGCGAGTGATCCCAATAGAGAAACCGTTGGCAGCCTTCACAGACCACGATGTCCTGCCCGCGTTTGGCCAACTGCACCAAGCGGGGGGTCAACCGGATGTTGCATGCGCTGCAATGATTGCCATTGGCCGTGGCGACCGCCACGCCCTGTTTGCCGTTAAATACCCGGATAAAGCGGTTATACAACTCGGGTTGAATGGTGATCCGGAGTTTTTCGGTTACCTTCCGGGCTTCGTCCACCCGCGCGCCCAATCCCTGTTCCCGTATTTCGAGCTCTTGCAGTTCGGACTGGAAACTGATTTCCCGCTCCTCCCGCTCCTTCCGTTTTTCTTCGAAGAGTTTCCTCTCTTTTTCCACCCGCTCCATCACCTCGATCAAGCGCTCCTCGGAGCGGGCGTTCCGGCGGTCGAGCGATTCGATTTCCGCTAAAGTGGCCTGATATTCCTTGTTGTTTTTGATGGTCAGCAGCTGGGCCTCTTTCTTGACCCGGGCGCTTTGTCCTTCCTGAATTTCCAACTCGACGGTGCGCTGTTCCACTTCATACTTTTTATAGCGCTCTTCCGCCCGGAGGGCTTCTTCTTTCAAATTGTTGAGATATGTGAGGATTTCTTGTCTTCGGCGGGGAATTTCTTGATATTCTTTTTCCAGTTCCCGCTGGGCGCTTAAGGCCCGTTGCAGCTCGAGAAGGGAACAAAGTCTAGGATCCATTCTGGGTTACCCTTTGCCTGACGTGACGTGCCATCCCATGATTTTCTTTATTTTTTTCTTTGACCGGTTTGACGCTGCCTGATGGGGCTCAGTCTTCGGGACGAGGATACTTTTCATCCAGCTTGTCGGTGATGTCTTCAATGAAACGCGCGATGGTGATCGAGTCCGGGGGACGCATTTCCGGACCGTTGAAGGCGCTGAGGTACGCGGATGTGATCATCGCCACCAATTCCATCCGCCGTTCGTCGCTAACCCGTTCCACCATGATGGCATCCACCTCCCTATAACCGTTCTTGGCTTGACTCGTGTGAATTTACCCAACAAATTAGCATACGAACTGTCTCTGGTTCACGCAAGGGTTCGGTTCGGCTTCCCAGGGAAAATCATGGGAGGGCCGGGCCGCGGGAACATCACTCGGCGGTGAAAGATCCATGATCCCTCCTCCGCGCACTCGAATATTCGTTCCCCGTGCGGGAGACGGCTGGCTGGTTCTTGACGACCCGGATGCCCTCGCCATCCGCCGGTCGCTGCGCCTCCAACCGCCCGACCGGGTCGCGTGTTTCAACGGCGATGGCCTGGAGCATCACTACCAGGTCAAGGAATCCTCCCGCGGCCGGTTGGTCCTCGAACTAATCCACTCCGAAAAAAACCTTCGTGATGTCTTGCCTCCTATTACTGTCTTCGCCGCCGCCACCAAGGGCAAGACCAAAGACCGCGCGGCCCGCGATCTCCCCCCGTTGGGTGTCACCCGGATCGTGTTTTACCGGGCCGGCCGCACCATCGGAGAACCATCCGAATCGGCCTCCCCCCGGCTCCAGAAAATCGCGATCGAGGCCTGCCGCCAGTGTGGCCGCTCCACCATTCCCCCGGTAACGGTGTCGAACCGTTCCCTGCCGGAGTTGTTTCAGACCGGGGAAGTTTCTCCTCAACGCTCGCTGTTGTTCTGGGAGGCGGCCGGCGGCGCGGGAGCATGGCCCTCACTTGATTGGATGAAAGAACTCACGCTGATTTTCGGCCCGGAAGGCGGATTTTCGCCTGAGGAAATCGAGTGGATCCGGCACGCCGGGATTCCCATGGCCCCGCTGGGCCGCCGGATTCTCCGGGCGGAACTCGCGGCCGTGGTGGGCCTTGCCCTGGTGCAGGCCCGGCGGGGCCTGTTCGAGCAATGTCCGGCCGGTTCGTCCGGCGGAGCGGAATGACTATAATGATTATCTGAAATTATTCCTAGCGATTCAGGAAAACGGTGGCTACCAAGAATTCTCCCTCGTTTTTGATTCAAACGCTCGGCTGCAAGGTGAATCAATATGATTCCGAGCGGCTGCGGGCCCGATTGTTACGCCAGGGATTCCGTTCGTGTGCGGGAGAGAACGGTGAACCGGATCTAATCATTGTCAACACCTGTTCGGTTACGTCGGAGAGCGACCGCAAAGGCCGGCAACTCATCCGGAAACTGGTCCGCCGCTTTCCCAACGCCCGGCTGGCCGTGACCGGCTGCTATGCGGAACGCAAGCCCGAGGAAATCCTCCGTATCCCGGGAGTTGGTGAAGTCATCCGCATTGAAGACCAGGAGACCTGGGCCCAACGCGTCGCGGACGAACTCGGCTGGGGGTGTGAGGACCAGGACGCCCTTTGGGAAGCGGGGGAGGGAATTGAACTCTTCGAAGAACACACCCGTGCCTTTGTCAAAATTCAAGACGGGTGTGATTTGAAATGCACTTTCTGCAGCATTCCCCAAAGCCGGGGCCGGGCCCGCGGCCGGCCAATGCCCGAGATCGTGGCCGAATGCGCCACCCTGGTTCGCCACGGCTATCCGGAAATCGTCCTATGCGGTATCTGCCTCGGCCAGTACGGGCGCGGCACGGAGATCCGGCTTCCTCAGCTGGTCCGGGCTGTGGCGGCCATCGAAGGGATTCAGCGGGTGCGGATCTCCTCCCTCGAACCCCAGGATGTGAGCGATGACCTCTTCGCAGTCATGACGGAAAATCCGGAAATTGTATGCCCTCATCTTCATTTACCCTTGCAAAGCGGCTCCAATCGAATCTTGCGCCGCATGAAACGCCCGTATACGGCGGAGTATTTCCGGGAACGGGTGGAACGCGCCCGGGAACGGATTCCCCGGTTCGAGGTCTCCACCGATATTATGGTGGGCTTTCCCGGCGAAAGCGAAGAGGATTTCGAACAATCCCTGACGATGGTAAGGGCCGTCCGGTTCAACAAGGTCCATTCCTTCCGGTATTCCCGGCGGGAAAATACTCCCGCGGTCCGCATGCAAAATCACCTGCCGCCTCCGGTGATCGAGGATCGCCGCCGCCGCCTCGACGAGGCGGCCCGCGCCGTGGCCGATGAGGTCAAGCGGAGCTACATCGGTTCGGTTCTTCCTGTCCTGCCGGAAACTCCACGGGACCAGTGCGCTAGCGGATTCACGCCCAATTATCTGCGGGTTGATTTCACGTCGGGCCGTCCTATTCTCCCTGGCTGTCCGGTCATGGTGCGGCTGACGGGACTGCATAACGGAAGATTGGTGGGCGAGACATTGGATTGATCGTCCAGATCCTTGATCACACAGTGAGTATAGATGATGCAAAAAATCGGTATTTTGCTTGCCGTCTGGCTTTGCTCCACCGGATTATTTCTTGCGCCGGCCTTTGCGGCAGAGCCGTTGCCCTGGGCCAATCCCTGGGATGTGGGCATGGACTATGAATACGTTAACCGGGCCTTCTCCGAACTCGCCAAAGAGATACAAAGCGGAGCCGCTCCCGGTGCGGTGGGCCTGGTGCTCAAGGAGGGGAAGATCATTGCCCGGCGGGCGGTTGGCCAAGCGCAAACCCATTTGGCCCTTCAAAACAACGAAAGCCATGAAATCACCTATGTCCCCTACAGCGGCCGGATGCTTGAAGACACCCTCTTCGACCTGGCCTCTCTTACCAAGATGATCGCCACCACGACATCCATCCTCATCCTGGTGGATCAAGGTCAAATCGATCTGGACAAGACCGTGGCTTCTTACATTCCTGCCTTCGCCGCGCGGGCCAAGGATAAGGTTACCGTCCGGCATCTGATTACTCATACCTCCGGACTTCCCTCCTGGTTTCCGTTTTATCAGATCTACATCGACCGGGAAGAGGTTTTCCGCTCCCTCGACGAGGATTTCGCCCTCGAAACCCCGCCGGGAGCCGTCCGCGTGTATAGTGATTTGGGTTTCATCGTCCTGGGACGGCTGGTGGAAGTGGTCTCCGGAAAGCGCCTGGACCGTTTCGCGCAGGAATACATCTTCGGGCCTCTGGGCATGACCCATACTGGATTTCTGCCCAGCCTCCCGGCGCGTTATCTCGCCGCGCCCACGGAACTCGATCCGGGACGCGATGGCTTCCTCAAGGGCATCGTTCACGATGAAAACAGCCGCGCCCTGAGTGGCGTGTCCGGTCACGCGGGGCTGTTTTCCACGGCCACCGATCTGGCGTTATTCGCCCAAATGCTTCTCAACAAGGGCGAACTCCACGGCCGCCGGATTCTCAAGGAAGCAACGGTCCAGGCTATGCTGAAATCCCAGCTTCCCCAATCCGCCATCGACAAAGGGTCGGCTTTTCTGCGGAACCGGAAGCAGTTGATCGGCTGGTGGGGTATGGATGACAAGATAACCATCGGGGCGGATGGGGGATTGCCCTCCCAAACCGCTTTCGGCCACACCGGATTCACGGGCACCTCATTTTACGTTGATCCCGAGCATAACGCCGCTGCCATTTTGTTGTCGAATGCCATCCACCCCAAACGCGAAGACGCCAACCGCTCCGCTTTGCGCCGGGCGTTTTACGTGAACATCAGCAAAGCGCTGGTGGGATCCGCCACGGTGAATGTCGAACCGGAATATCAAGCCAAGTGAAATAACTCGGTTGATTCCAACATATTAAATTGCTGGCCAATAACGGATTTGGACTTATTTCGGAGGCACGGGCCGGCTATTCCATCTTGAAACCGGCCGGAATAGTAACGTACAGTAATACCGGCCGTGGTGGAAGAATGCGTGCCGGAGGGTGAATCCGGGCCGCCAATACGGCAAAGAACCACAAAGATCCGATATGCTGGTTAGTTTGCATGTCCGCAATTTCGTATTGATTGAAGATTGCCGCATCGAATTCCATCCGGGATTGAATGTATTGACCGGAGAGACCGGCGCGGGCAAATCCATTCTGGCGGGCGCGCTGAGCCTCTTGGTGGGCGAACGCGGATCGCCGGAGAGCGCGCGGAATCCGGATCACGACGCGGTAATCGAGGCCGAATTCGCGCTCGATCCCGCTTCGCCGCACACGCGGGAAATTCATGCCCTGTTGGAGGCAGCCGGCATCCCGTGGGAAGACGAGGTGCTGCTGGTGAAGCGGATTCTGGCTCCGGGAGGCCGCAGCCGGATTTTCATCAACAACACGTCCTGCCTGGTGAAGAATCTCAAGGAACTGGGCGAGCGGTTGATGGATCTCCACGGACAGCATGAGCACCAATCCCTGCTGCATAAATCAAGTTACCGCCCGTTGCTGGACCGTTTCGGCGGCTATCAGAACATTTTGGACGCCTACCGGGCCGCCTATGCCGAATGGCAAGACATCCGCCGGCGGCTGCAAATTCTTGAAACCAACGAACGCGAACGGCGGCGGCGGGAAGACATGCTGCGGTATCAGGTGGAGGAAATCGAGAAAGCGGGATTGGCGGAGGGAGAAGACGAGAAAATCGCGGAACGCCTGCAGGTGATTCAGCACGCCGGGCGGCTCAGCGAATGGTGCGCGGAAGCGGTCCGCTGGCTGACCGGCGGAGACGAATCTCCCGCTCTCCTCGATACGTTGGACCGTGTGGAATCATTACTGGTCAACCTGGAGAGCATGGACCGGCATGCCGCGCCCATTCTGGAGATGTGGCAGCCAGCCGCCATCACCCTCCGGGAAGCCGCCCGGGAGCTGCAAACCTACGCGCTGTCGCTGGAATTTGATCCCGGAGAATTGGACGAATTGCAACAACGCCATTTCCAGATCAAAACCTTGAAAAACAAGTACGGAGCGACGGTGAGGGAGATTCTGCAATACGGTGAGACCTGCCGGGCCGAGCTGGTCCGCATGGAGAACTTGGACGAAGAGCGCGAGGCTCTCCAAAAGCAAGAAGATGCGTTGCGCGGCGAGGTGGCGCGCTGGGGCCGCGAACTGCACGCCAAACGCTCCCAGCACGCCCAAACCACCGCCCTGCGGATCCGCGAAGAATTGCAAAGCCTTGGTATGGAGCAGGCGGAATTCGAGATCCAAACGGCCTACCGCTTCGGTCCCGGGGGCCTGGACATCGGCGAGGCGCAACCGGTGATCTTCGGACCGGATGGGGGCGAAGAAGTGGACTTTCTCATCTCCACCATCCCCGGCCGCCCGCCCCGTCCCTTGCGGGAGGTGGCCTCGGGGGGAGAAATCTCCCGGATCATGCTGGCCATCAAATGTGTATTTGGGAAGGCCGACGCGGTGCCGTTTATGCTTTTCGATGAAATCGATGTCGGCGTGGGCGGGCGCACCGCGGATGCCGTGGGAGAGCGTTTGGCCCGGCTGGCCCGCGAGAAACAAGTGCTGTGTATCACCCACTTGCCCCAAATCGCTTCCCGCGCCCAGCGGAACTTGCGGGTGGATAAAAAAGAAGTGAACGGCCGCCTGCTTAGCACGGTGGAGGTCTTGAAGGGCAAGGAGCGGGAAGCAGAGCTGGCGCGCATGCTGGGAGGAGAAGACCCAGCCGCCTCCAAGAAATTCGCGCGGGAATTGCTGAAAGGGGCGAAACGGAACTGAGCGGGCCCGAAGGGTGGAAACGATATTAAAAGTTTCTGGCAAGGACCAATAGGCTAATTGCCCTTCAATCAGAAATTCATTATCATCTATCCTTTGAAATTTAAAAAAATGCCGGTGTTGAACCTTCACGGTGGCCGGGTGGTTTCCTGACGGCCGATTCATGAGCAAGGAAAACGAGCCTTGGGCTGCCACTAAGAATGGTCTACTTGGGGACGCTGATCCCAAGAATAGGAAATCGCTGATGAATGATGAAAACCAGTCCCGGCCCTTGATTCTTCTGGTGAATGATGCGCCCGGCAGCGGGAGGGATTGGGATTCTTTAATCATGGAAGACCGCTGTGAAACCATCCTTGCGGATACAGCGGACACGGCGTATGAAATCTTTGCCACCCTGCGGCCGGATCTGGTGGTGGTCCGCGCGGCGGGTATGCCGCCTCACGAGCAAGAAAAACTAATCGAATTCCACCGGCAATCGCGGCGGGCCGGGAGCTCCGTGCCCATGATTTTTTTGGACGCGGATGGTGATACTCTTCCGGGGAATCGCGAAGAGGATGGGATCGAAGATATCATCCTGTTTCCTCCGCTGAGCGGCCAGGATCCCGAGCGCCTGCAAGAAACCAGCGGAAAGAACCTTCTGGGGCGATTGGGCCGCCAGTATTTTCGGGCGATTGTGCGTGGCTCACTTCAACATTCCGCCTTGCGGAAAAAGATGGAGGAGTTGGAGAAACACCACGCGCGGTTCCGCCGGTTGGCCGAGCGGGATCTCCGTGAAACCGCGGCGATTCAGCGTTCCTTTTTGCCGCAATCCTTTCCCTCGCATCCGGACATTTCCATGGCCGCTGTGTACGAACCTTCGATGCAGATCGGCGGCGATTACTACGACGTGATTCCCTGGGATGAAAATCACTGGGGCCTGGTGATGGCGGACATCGCGGGGCATGGAGCGGCCGCGGCCGTGGTGATGGCGCTCACGCAAATGGTTGTGAAAGAGTTCGGGAAAGGCATCGGACAACCCAGTGAAGCGTTGCGGATCTTTGACCGCAAACTCAATGCCAATCTCTCCAGCGATCATTATGTGACCATGATTTACGGCGTGTTGGATCTCACCACCATGGAGTTTACATATGCTTCCGCCGGTCATGTTCCTGGTTTGTATTATTCGGCCCGGGCGGATCATCCCACGGTGCTGAAACAGGAACCTTCTTACCCGTTGCGCACGTTTCCCGTGGATTCCTACCCGGAATACCGGCTGGCCTTGGAACCGGGCGACTCGGTTTTGTTTTACACGGATGGAGTCACGGATGTGCAGAATCCTCAAGGCCAGTTTTTCGGAATCGGGAAACTGTTGGATTTGTTCGCGCAACATCACGATTGGCCCCCGGACCGGCTCGCGAAACAAATCCTCGATGCGGCGGAACGATTTCGTGAAAAGCGGGAACGCCTGGATGACTTCACGTTGTTGGTAGTAAGCCGGAAGAAATAAACACAAATGGCGGGGGATCCGGTGCCGCGAAACCGTCACTCCGTTTGCCAGAAAACCAGAATCCTAGGGAACAGAAAGTTTTACCGGGACCTCAGCCAAGTGAGATCCTGTTCGCGGGTGAGAGGTTCTATAAGGGCGGTTACGGCTTCCCCGAACAACGATTCGCTCCAATCATGGCCCACAGTGACCACATTCAGCCGGTTTTCATTCGCTTCCCATAAGGCGTGATAACCCATTTCTCCCGTCAGAAACACATCCACATCGAGAGGGTAAACCAGGGCCGGCAATGAGTTGCCGCTGCCCGTCGATACCGCGAAACGGCGGACCGGACGGCGGCGGTCCGGTCGCACGCCTCCCAGGGATTTGAGCCCAGGAAGACTCTTCACGATCCGTTTCTCAAATTCACTCCAGGAGAGCTTCCGGCCAAATTCCGCGATCCAGAGGGCTTGGCGCAGGTCCCGCAGGTCTTCCAGGGGATACAAATCGTAGGCTGGTTCCTCGTAGGGATGGGATTCAAACAATGCCTGAATCACGGCTCCCTTTCGCGATGTGGGCAAAACCATCTCCAGCCGGTCTTCCTCCGCCCGTTCAAAAGCCCCTGCCCGGCCCAGGAACGGTTGGCTGCGTTCGGAACCGCGAAACGTACCGGTTCCCCGCGACGTGAACGAGCATAGGTCATACTCGCCGATGAACCCCGCCCCGGCGCGGCCCAGGGCTTCGCGCACACGGTCCGTGTGTTCGGGCGGAACGAAGGTCACCAGTTTCAACCGTTCGGCTTGGGGTTTGGCGGCCAGAGGGGTCACGCGGACGCATCCCAGTTTGCGCGCCCAGAGGGGAACCATCCCCTGGGGGTGCAGATCGAAATTGGTGTGCATCGCATACAGCGCCAGATCCCGCCGGACCAATTCGCGCGTCAGCCGTTGCACGGGGTTATTTGCCAACAGGCGGCGCAGCGGGTGGAAAATCAGGGGATGATGCACCAAGAGAAAATCGGCCTGGAGCCGGACCGCCTCCTCAAGAAAAGCAGTGGACATCTCCAGTCCCGGCAATATCCGGCGGATCTCCCGTTCCGGGTCGCCTACTTGCAAGCCCACGGGATCGTCCGGCAAGGCCCATTCGAGAGGGACGGCGTGTTCGAGGATTCGGGTAAAGTCCTTGATTTTCATGGCGTATTCACCGCAGCGGCACAAAGCGGCGCCTCATTTCCCATTCTTCGGCATCAACAAGCCCTTGCAACGGCGGGAGGGAATCAACAGAGTCTCGAAAGTCCGCCGCAGCTGATCGGGAGTAACCGATTCCAACACTTCGAGGTAATGCACCGCGTGTTCGATAGTGGTGGTCACGCGGCTGTAACCATAGGTAGTGGAAATATTGATGATTTTCTCGTTGGAAAAATCGAAATCGGCGCGGGCGATGTTCTTGGCTTTCCGTAGTTCCTCCTCCGTGACGCCTTCACTCACCTTTTCAAGTTCATGGAGGATTTCGGATTCGACGGTGGCCAGTTTATCTGGATCGGTCACGGCTTCCACCAAAAAGAGGCCCGCGCGCGCCAGGGTCCACGATGTGGTGCTGATCGAGGAGACCAAACCCAACTCATCATGCAAGCGGCGATGCAGGCGGGAGGATCGGCCTTCCCCCAGAATGATGGAGAGAAGATCAAGGGCGTATTCATCGGGGGTTCCCACGATGGAAGGGGTGGGATACCCGATCAGCAAATACGCCTGATTCACATCCCGCTGGAGGGTCACTTCTTGAGGTTCCTGGATGATCTCCCAGGACGGAGGCGCGGGGGAGGCCGTAGCCGGTTCGGAATCCCCGGCCAGCGCGTTGACCGCGTCCTCCACCTCTTCCCGGGACACATCGCCCACCACGCAGAGCGTCACGTTGTCCAAGCGGTAACGGGTGTGAAGGAAATCCAAAAACGTCCCGCGGGTGATGGTGTGCAGCGATTCTTCCGTTCCCAGAACCCGCCGGCTGTACGGGCAACGGGCGAAGGCCGCCTGGGTGAATTCGTCGTAGATTTTCGAGAGGGGATTGTCCTCGTGGCGCTTGATCTCCTCGATGATGACCGACCGCTCGTTCTCGATCTCGTGAGGATCGAAGAGAGGGTGACGGAGGGAGTCCATCAGCACGTCGAGCGCCGCGCGCCATCCGGCACTGGGCAGGACCACGTAGTAATGGGTGTAATCCAGCGAGGTTGAGGCGTTGTTATAGCCGCCGAGGGCGGTGATGACACGGTCCATCACACCTGCGCCGTAGCGCTCGGTTCCCTTAAAGAACATGTGCTCATAGAAATGGGCAAGGCCGAAATGCGGCTCGGGATCGTGGGCCGCGCCGCTGGGCACCCAAAAATCAAGGGCCACAATGGGGGCCACGCGGACCGCCTTGTGCACCAGAGTCAGGCCGCTGGGAAGGATTTGTTGGGAATAAGGAAGCAAGGGATTGGCGTGTTTATTCATTTTCATTCCCGGTTGTTTGCGCCGGTCCGGGCGACCAGACAACCGGCTTCATGCAAGGATTGGCGGGTTTCGCCGCAATCGGCCCACCAGCCTTCCAGAATATCGTAATCCAACAAGCCTTCTTCGAGATAGGCGTTATTGACATCGGTGATTTCCAATTCGCCCCGGCCGGACGGTGTAAGCCGGCTGATGATGTCGAACACGCGGTGGTCATACATGTAGACACCGATGACGGCATACCGGGTAGGGGGGGATGACGGTTTTTCCGTGATCTGAATAATGCGGCCCGTTTCATCCAGAGTGGGAACCCCATAGAACTCGGGATGCTCCACTTCCTTGAGCAGAATCCGGGCGCCGTGCGGTTGGTGTCGGAATTTTTCGACGTAGGGAACGATACTCTTTTCTAAAATATTGTCGCCGAGCATCACCACCACTTTGTCTTCCCCCACGAAATCCCGGGTGAGGGATAACGCCTCGGCGATTCCGCCTTCCCGCCGTTGATACGTATACCGCAACTGCTTGAGGCCGAATTCGCTGCCGTCGCCCAGGAGGGGTAAAAAATCGCCGGCGTGATTGCCGCCGGTGATGATCATGATGTCTTCGATGCCGGCCTGGACCAAGGCTTCCAAGGGATAAAAGATCATGGGCCGGTCGTACACAGGAAGAAGGTGCTTGTTGGTAACCCGGGTCATGGGCAGCAGCCGCGTGCCCAATCCGCCCGCCGTGATCACGCCTTTCATGGTGAGGTATCAATTCCTTCCTATATTCAACGGGAAAGGATCGCTTTTCCCGGAAATTCAACATGGGGATGGATTCCTCGCGCCGCCTTGATCTTTCTTGTCGCGCTGGGTGATTCCACCCCGCTCAATCCACCTTGCCGCCTAGATCAGCCTGCCGCGATCAATTCGTGATCTATTTCAATAATCCAATGTCTCTTCCCAGCACCACTTCCCCGGCCGCCATTCCCCCCCGTCCGTCAGGAACGCGAAGGGGTGTTCCCCGGCTCTCCTCCGTTCCCCGGTCCTTTTTTCTGTAGCCGTTTGCCGTATTGCGCCGTGTAGTAATTTTTGAAATCGGCTTCCTTGATCTTTTTCCACCAATCCTTGTTCTTTTTATACCACGCTACGGTTTTGGCAAGACCTTCTTCAAGGCTGACGCGGGGTTCCCACCCGAGGGCTTTGATCTTGCTGCTATCCAGGGCGTAGCGGACATCATGGCCGGGCCGGTCCTCGACGAACGTGATGAGTTCCGGGCTTTTCTTGCAGAGTTCGACGATCGTCTCGGCGATCACGCGGTTCTGTTCCTCGGAATAACCGCCGATGTTATAGATCTCGCCCGGCCGGCCTTCGCGCAACACCCGGTCGATGGCGCGGCAATGGTCCGTCACGTACAACCATTCGCGCACCTGGCGGCCGTCCCCGTAGAGGGGCAGCGGTTTGTCTTCCAGGGCATTGGTGATGAACAGGGGGATGAATTTTTCTATATTGATACGGCCCGTAATTGTTGGCCGCGCGGGTCACCACCACCGGGATGTTGTAGGTCACGAAATAAGCGTGACACAGCAGATCGGCTCCTCCCTTGCTGGCCGAGTAGGGCGACGAGGGGGCCAGAGGGCTGGCTTCTGAGGCGGCGCCTTCAGGGATGGGGCCATAGACCTCGTCGGTGCTGATCTGCACGAAGCGGGCGATAGAGAAGTGGCGCGCGGCTTCGAGCAGCGCGAATACGCCAAAGATATCGGTTTTGAGAAAGTCGTCCGGCCGGAGAATCGAACGGTCCACGTGGGTTTCCGCGGCAAAATTGACGATCGCGTCCACTTTTTTGCGGGAGAGCAATTCCATCACCACCTGGCGGTCGGCGATATCCCCCTGAAAAAACGAATAGCGGCTGTCCCGCTCCACCGCCCGCAGATTTTCCAGATTGCCCGCGTATGTCAATTTGTCTAAGTTGATCACCTGAAGGTCCGGATACGTTTCCAACATGTATTGAATGAAATTGGAACCGATGAATCCGGCGCCACCCGTGACCAGGATGCGTTTCATCGGAAGCGAGGCCCTCCTTCCCGGCTGTGCACGGCGCCGGAAATCCGCCGGCGCCCCTAAGCGTGAAATTAGCCCGAGGAACAATCCGCCGGGCTAGCGTAAAACCGTAAAACATCGATTCATATATCGTATTTTTTTATCTTAGCATAAAAACCTTTTAGGGAAAAGATACCTCGGGCACCCTAGGAGACCGCCCGCCCTGCCTTCTTCTCTGCGGACATCTCTTCCCCATCCATCCTTTTTCTCCCCTCACGGCCGCACGATGGTCCCATCGCGCCGGCGGGTGTTGCCCCAGAATTGATCGAAACTGGGCGATTCGGGATACGGGAATTGCTTGGCTTTCTCCTCGTCGCACTCGATGCCCCAGCCGGGAGCTTCGTTGGCGAACATGTAGCCATTCTCGATTTTCAAACAGCCGGGAAAGACTTCCTGGGCCGCGTCGTTGTAGATGTGCTGTTCCTGGATGCCGAAGTTGTAGCAGGCGAGATCCAAGGCGACGTTGGCGGCCTGGCCGAAGGGCGAGAGATCGCCGGGGCCGTGCCACGCGGTCTTGACACCGAAGGCTTCGGCGAACGCGGCCAGCTTGCGGGCGGGGGAGAGGCCGCCGATCTGCGAGAGATGCACGCGGATGAAATCGATCAGGCGCTGAGAGATCAAATCGTTCCACTCGTGCGCGTTGTTGAAGAGTTCCCCCATGGCCAGCGGCGTGGCGCATTGCTGGCGGATCAGGCGGAAATGATCGACCTCTTCCGGCGGCAGGGGATCTTCCAGGAAATAAAGGTTGTACGGCTCGAGCCGCTTGGCAAGCCACACCGCCTGAGCGCACGATATCCGCTCGTGGATGTCGTGCAGCAGTTCCACTTCCCAGCCGATCTTATCGCGCAGGTATTCAAACATTTCCGGAATGCGCCGGACATAAGCGGACGGCTCGAACACGCTGGTTCCCTTGGGCAGGTGTTCATCCGCCATTTTTTGATCCGAGGCCGATCCGTACGTGGCGTATCCGGGAATGGAGACCTGGACGCGGATGTGGCGGTAGCCCCGCTCCATCCACCGGCGGACATTTTCTTCCAGGCGCTGGAGATCACGTCCCGAAGCATGGGCGTAAAGATCAGCGGCGAAGCGGCATTTCCCCCCGAGCAATTGATACACCGGCATTCCGGCCTGCTTGCCTTTGATGTCCCACAGCGCCATGTCCACGCCGGCAATGGCGTTGTTGAGCACCGGCCCGTTACGCCAATAGCTGCTGACAAAACACGACTGCCAGATATCTTCGATGTTGGATGGATCCTTGCCGATGAGGAAAGGCCGCAGGTATTCCTCGACGGCGGTCTTCACGGTCAGCGGCCGCTGGGTGAAAGTGGCGCAGCCCCAGCCGTACAGCCCCGGCTGATTGGTTTCGACTTTCACCACCACCAGACGGATCCGCTCCGGCGCGGTCAACACAACTTTGACATCGGTGATCCGGGTACCCGGACTGGATGCGGGGGCGGATTCGTCCGCGCTCCACGCGGCGGGCGCGAACGCCCTGGCCATGCCCATTCCCCCGATCGACAACAACGACAACACATCGCGGCGTTTCATGGGTAATCCTCCGTGGAAATATGCCAAGTTTATGCCGAGTTCAGGCCGATGGATAAAACCCTGGGCGGCCTGTGGCAACCTGGAAATGGCCTGCTGTCCCTGGGGCCGAGGGTTAAAACCCTCGGCTGCTGCACAGACGCCCCCTGAAGGGGGCTCCAAGTTACTTTTCGTTGCTATAAACCTTTTTCCTGTTGCCTCAATTCTTTTTTCAAGCGCCCCTTTCAAGGGGCCGCCGAAAGCAGCCCAGGGTTTCAACCCTGGGCGGCCTGCGGTAACCTGGACATAGACGATTCGGGGGATTTCTATGACCAGGCATACCTGGGTTTCAACCCTGGGCGGCCTGTGGCAACCTGGGTATGGCCTGCTGTCCCTGTCGCCGAGGGTTAAAACCCTCGGCTGTTGCACAGACGCCCCCTGAAGGGGGCTCCAAGTTACTTTTCGTTGCTATAAACCTTTTTCCTGTTGCCTCAATTCTTTTTTCAAGCGCCCCTTTCAAGGGGCCGCCGAAAGCAGCCCAGGGTTTCAACCCTGGGCGGCCTGCGGTAACCTGGAAATGGCCTGCTGTCCCTGGGGCCGATGGTTTCAACCCTGGACGACCTGTGGCAACCTGGATATGGCCTGCTGTCCCTGGGGCCGAGGGTTAAAACCCTGGGCGACCTGTGGCAACCTGGACATAGCCTGCTGTCCCTGGGGCCGAGGGTTAAAACCCTCGGCTGCTGCACAGACGCCCCCTGAAGGGGGCTCCAA
>ERZ795060.2080-NODE-2080-length-21278-cov-10.670311_pt1 | contig 21278 bp, 21 predicted proteins | sample MGYA00375144_ERZ795060 | MGnify/ENA primary metagenome ERZ795060 (study PRJEB30189, sample SAMN05720157) | activated sludge metagenome | isolation source: anaerobic digester from wastewater treatment plant | place: Japan | collected 2015-05-15 ...
TCATATAAAGTAAAAGAAGCCGGTAAGGATAAGATTACAGAGTATTATGAGAAAAAATGAGACAACCACAGATATTGTTGCTGCCCTGCCTACACCTGAAGCACCGCCGCTTGCTCTTAATCCCTCATAAGAGGATACGGCTATTACCACAACAGCAAAGACAACTGATTTTACAAGACCGACAAAAAGGTCTCTCACTCCTATGAACCTGAATGTCTGGTATAAAAACATTCCTGACGGGATATTTACCAGGAAGACCCCTATGATGAACGCACCTGCAATAGCAAGGAAAAAACTCATAAGGAAAAGGGAAGGAAGAGATATCACACCGGCGAGAAGGCGCGGGCTTACAAGGTAAGCAACAGGGTCAACCGCAAGGATTTCCATTGCATCTATCTGCTCTGTTATCTTCATAGTCCCTATCTCAGCCGCTATCGCTCCACCAACCCTGCCAGCCATAATAATTGCTACAAAGACAGGTCCGAGTTCCCTTATCATTGATATTGAGACAATACCCCCGGAGTAAATCTCCGCCCCGAATTTTTTGAGTGTATATGCGGTCTCCATTACCAGCACCATACCTGTGAAGATAGAGATAATTGCTACAAGGGGAAAAGAACTGATACCTATTATGTTTATATGCTTGAATATGTTTTCACTCTTTTTTGCGGAGAATATCTTCCTGAACGCATCAGCGGTAAGTATTGCAAGAGAGCCAAAATAGGATATATAACCTAAAATAGCACGGCCTGTTTTTCTTGCCAGTGTGAGCATCTCTATTCTCTCGGACTGTAGTTTTCAAACCTGGTAAATCCTTCCCTGAAGGTAAGAAGGACCCTATCCACAGGACCATTTCTCTGTTTTGCTATTATTACCTCAGTAACATTTGAGAGTTTTCTATCTTCCTCATCTCTATCCCTGTGAAGAAGGATAACAAGGTCTGCGTCCTGTTCAAGAGACCCGCTCTCTCTCAGGTCAGAAAGTTCAGGTTTCTTATTTCCCCTCTGCTCGGGTGACCTGTTCAACTGTGACAGGGCAACCACCGGTACATTTAATTCTTTTGCAAGCGCCTTCAGGGATGCAGATATCTCACTTATCTCCTGCTGTCTGTTTTCTGCCCTTCTGGTCCCTCTCATAAGTTGAAGGTAGTCCACTATGATTAACTGGATGTTCTCTTTTGCCTTCATACGTCTTGCACGTGCCCGCAGTTCAAAGGTGGTTAAAGATGGTGTATCATCTATAAATATGGGTGATTGTTCCAGCCGTCCTGCAGAAAGGAGTAATCTTCCCATATCTTCATCGGAAAGCATCCCCTGCCTCAATTTTTGCTGGTCAATCTTTGCCTCGCAGCATAGCATCCTCTGTACAATCTGTTCATTACTCATCTCTAAACTGAATATAAGTATCGGGAACCGTGTTGTTCCTGCGTTAAGGTTGAGGGCTATATTACAGGCAAAGGCGGTCTTGCCTATGGATGGCCTTGATGCAATGATAATAAACTCAGAGGGATGAAAACCGGTTGTTAACTTATCAAGGTCTGTGAAACCTGTGGGAATTCCTGTTACAAATCCCTGTCTTCCATGTATCTTTTCTATCAGTTCAATATTATCCTTAACAAGTTCTTTCATAGAAAAGATGGTTCTTTTTGTTTTTTTCTCACCGATATCAAATATCGTTGATTCTACCTTATCAAGAAAAGAATCCACTTCTTCCGGTTCAGAAAATGCCTCGGATATAATTGAACTCGCATTTTCAATAATGGTCCTCAGAAGATATTTGTCTCTTATTATCTTTATATACTCATCAATATTGGCTGCTGTCGGGACAAGTTCAACAATTTCACTGAGATATTCAACACCGCCAACATCATCAAGTATGCCCTGCTGGGTCAACTGGTTTGTTACGGTGATAAGGTCGCACTTTTCATTTTTCTCAAAGAGTGTGCGGATTGCAGAAAATATCTTACGGTGGGACTCGCTATAAAAAAACTCCTCCTTAAGTACCTCAAATGCCTCCATCCTTGCCGCCTCACTGAGCAGCATACAGCCGAGTGCTGCCTTTTCAGATTCAATACTTTGAGGAGGCACTTTACTGCTCAGAATGGTCTGCTGGTTATTCTTTCTGGGCATATTACTTTTCTCTTACAACCCATATCTTAACTTCTGCTGTTATATTTTCTCCTGTCCGTATGGATACCTTATAGATTCCTAATTTTTTAATGGGTTGTTCAAGTAAAATCTGGTGTTTGTCAATTTCAATGTTTTTCTGCTGGAGAATTGCTTCTGCTATATCTTCAGGAGTGATGGCTCCAAAAAGTTTCTCATCCTGTCCTGCCTTCGCAGATATTGTTATTGAACCTTCCTGTAATGCCTTTTTAATCTCTTTCGCCCTTGTTAATTCCTTATTTTTCCTTGTGGCAAGGATTTGTTCCTGCCGTTCCATCTGTCTGATATTTTCAGGGGTGGCTTCTATTGCTATACCTTCTGGTATAAGATAATTCCTTGCATATCCTGGTTTTACCTCTTTTATCTCACCCTTCTTTCCTGTCCCCTGTAAGTCCTTTATAAATATGACCTTCATAGGAATAAGTCCGTTCAGACCTTTACAAAAGGTAGAAGTCCAACATATCGTGCCCTTTTTATTGCCCTTGCAAGAGCCCTCTGGTGTTTGGCGCATACCCCTGTGATTTTGGGAGGTAATATCTTCCCCCTCGGGCTGGTATATCTTTTAATCATACCGGTGTCTTTATAATCAATCTCGGTAGCACCTATCTTACAGAACTGGCATACTTTAGCTTTCCTCTTTACCGCCATCTCCTGTTTCCTCCTTTTCAATATCTCCTGTTTCTTTTTCTTCTATTCCGGCGGGTGGTCTATCCAGAAACTGGAAATCCTCCACCACCACCTCAAGTGTTGACCTTTTTTCATTATCCTGTGTTTCCCACTGTCGGTACTGTAGCCGCCCCTCAACAAATATCAAACTTCCTTTTTTCAGGTATTCAGCCCATACCTCAGCCCTTTTTCCCCAGATGACAAGGTTTATAAAACAGGTATCCTCCCTTTTTTCTTCCTTTGATACATACTCCCTGTTGACAGCCATCCTCACTGATGCAACTGCCTGTCCTCCAGGAGTATATCTCAGTTCAGGGTCCCTTGTTAACCTGCCTATAAGAAAAACCTTGTTAAGCGTTGGTCCTGGCATCTATGGGCTCTCCTTTTTGTTCTTCTTTCTCTAACTCGGGAAATCTCTTTCTCTGGAGAAAAAGATAACGGATTATATTCTCCCTTCTTCTGAGCCCTTCAGATATTGAAGGGAGAGAGCCTGGTAAGGCTCTGAAGTATACGATGTAATAAAATGCCTCTCTCTCCTTTTTAATAGGGTAGGCAAGATACTTCTTCCCCCAGATGTCTCTCTTAACTATCTGTCCTCCATTGCCTGATATCTGTCCTTCTATAAAAGATATTTCCTTCTCTCGCGCGTCATCCTCCATATCAGGTCTTAAAAGAAAACACCCTTCATATTTCCTTTCCATAAGCACCTCTATTTTTCTTTTTGTTGTATATTATTTTTCCTCTACTATTATATACTCTCTCTGAAAAAAGTCAAAGATTACTTTTGCCTTATTATATATGTATCTCCACAATATCTCCATCTTCAAGTTTGTAGTCCCTGCCCGCTATAGCAATTTTGTCATCCCCCTCTCTCCACAGTCGTGCGTACTTAAAGTTTTTAGCAATATCCTTGTGTATGATTTCTGCAAGGTCTATTACAAGTGAGTCCTTTTTCAATGTATAGGGGTTGTCAGTATCGGGGGGCTTTCCCGGGATTTTTGTATATACCCTTATTATCTTCAGAAGGTGGAAAATTTTTTCCGGCAAAAATTCAATATTGATTCCTTCCTTTGCTGATATCTCAATAAAATTATTCTGTATCTTTTCACCATAAAGTTCTCTGAATATCTCTTTTATATCTTTAGAAACCGGGACATCTATCTTATTCCCAATCCACAGTATCTCTTTTGTAAATGTGAAGTCATCTTCCTGCTTGATACGAAACCGTTCCAGCGTCTTCAATGAGTCATCCATATCATCAATTACAGAGTCAGATGCAAGGTCAACAAGGAATATAAGTGCATCTGCCTTCCTCAGGATATCGCCAAGCCAGTTTTCCGAAAACTGATAAGAAAGAGAAGGGGTGTCCACCAGCTGTATGTTTATATCCTTATACTTCATCATCCCCGGTGTAGGCATCTTTGTTGTAAAGGGGTAATCCGCTATCTCAGGTCTTGCCTTTGTAAGTACTGAAAGCAGCGTGGACTTCCCTGAATTTGGAGGACCGCAGAGTGCAACCTGTCCTGCGCCTTCCTTTACAATAACAGGGACTGCCTGTTTTTTGGCTGTCTGTGGCTTCTTTTCCAGTTCCTTCCTGTATTTAGCAATCTTTGTTCTTAAAAGTGCCTGGAGTTTCTCCGATGCCTTGTGTTTGGGCATTATTGCAAGAAGTTCTTCAAGGATAGATATCTTCTCTTCCAGTGTTCTTGCTGTCTTTAACTCCGCTTCTTTCTGGTGGTATTGAGGGGGTAGATTGACCGCCATTTTCTCACTTACTTAACATATCCCTTATGATGGGAAGCAATTTTTTTATATTGTATGGTTTGGTTACATAAAAGTCCGCACCATAGTCATAGCCCTTTATCTTATCCTGGTCCTGGTTTTTTGCTGTAAGCATTATCACAGGTACACGCCTGCTTCTTAATCCCGACTTTATCCTTCTTAAGACCTCCCAGCCATCCATAACAGGCATTACCACATCCAGTATTACAAGGTCGGGTTTTTCCTCACGGAACAACTCAAGGCCTTCTTCTCCGTTGGTTGCACCGAATACAATATATCCTGCGGACTTAAGTGCCATAGACAGAATCTTCAGGTTGTCCGGTTCATCCTCAATCACCAGTATTTTTTTAAGTTTCTCTTCCATAGTTCTTATTTTACCCTACATCATCCTGAAAGACAAGTGGCTGCATTCCTCAAAAATAATCTCGTTGAAAAGGGATTGTTTCCTCAAAAAAGGTCTCGTTCAAAAAGGCACCATACTTTATCCTATTGCTATTGAGTTATTAAGGGATGGAAGGAGGTGTTATCTGTTTTTCTTAACTTCTGCACCATTGAATTTTCTTTTAGAGAAGGAAAAACTGTATAATATGTGAATAAAAAAGGAGAACCTATGCGTATAAACAGAGCATTACTTGAAGGGGCATGGACTGCTGCCTGGGTAGTTCCTCCAGAAGGGCCTCTTTGTGATTTTGGTGTTTTCCATTTCAGAAAGAAACTGCATATTTCTGAAAAGCCAGAATCTTTTATTATCCATATCTCTGGGGATAACCGTTATAGGTTTTTTGTTAATGGATACCACATTGGTAGAGGTCCCTGTCGCGGGGATATGAACAGATGGTATTTTGAGACATATGATATAGCGCCTTTCCTTAAAGATGGTACCAATATACTTGCTGCTGTCGTATGGAACTTTGGCATTCTCCGACCGATTGCACAGGTAAGTTTTCAAACCCGCCTCATTGTTCAGGGAAACACAGAAGCGGAACAGATAGTGGATACGCGTATCGGTAATGGATGGAAGGTTTTTTATAACAGGGGCTATACTCCTTATCTTGCAGGGGGAGAAAGTTATCATCTTGCTGTAGGTCCGGGTGAAAAGATTGATGGATGTCTGTACCCGTGGGGCTGGGAAAAGGATGATTTTGATGATAGTTTATGGTCGGATGTGAAGGAGTCCTTTCCCCGTGCTTATCCCCGCGAAAACAGAATGTGGGGAACTGTCTCATATCTTGTTCCACGGCCTATTCCTTTTATGACGGAAGAGAGACGTTTTTTCCAGAAGGTGGCTCTCTCTGAAGGAATAGAAATACCTGCTGGGTTTCTGGATGGTGAAGAAGGAATGTTTATTCCCCCGGGTAGGGAGATATCCATCATTTTTGATAATGGTGTTTTAACCACCGGATATCCGGAGATAGAGGTAAGTGAAGGAAAAGGGGCTTCTATAATTCTATGTTATGCAGAATCCCTGTGGAAAAACGGAGAGAAGGGAAATAGAAATGAGGTTGAAGGAAAAGAAATAAGAGGGTTGAGTGATTATTTTTTACCTGATGGAGGAAGAGATAGAACCTTCGGTCCTTTATGGTGGCGAGCATTCAGGTATATGCAGATGAAGATAGTTACTGCGGACCATCCCATACGCATAAAAAAGCTCTCTTATATATACACCGGGTATCCTTTCAGGGAAAAAGGGAAATTTGAAAGTGACAGGAAGGAATTGAAAAAGATATGGGATACCGGCTGGCGAACAGCAAGATTATGTGCACACGAGACATATCTTGACTGCCCTTATTATGAGCAGCTGCAATACGTGGGGGATACACGGATACAGGCACTCATATCTCTTTATGTAAGTGGAGATACGAGGTTGATGAAGAAAGCCATTCAGGACTTTTCTGATTCTTTACTCCCTGACGGACTTACAAAAAGCCAGCATCCTTCTTTTTATACACAGGTGATACCGCCATTCTCACTCCTGTGGATAAATATGCTCAATGACTACTGGTGGTTCCGTGATGATGATGGATTTGTGAAAAATTCTCTGCTGGTGGTAAGGAGCATTCTCAACTGGTTTGAAGAAAGGATGGACAACAAAACAGGGCTGCTCGGTCCTCTGCCCTGGTGGAACTTTGTGGACTGGGCGAAGGAATATGAAAGGGGTGTGCCGTCAGGCGTTGAAGATGGTAATTCTTCTGTTATAACCCTATTTTTTATAAATGCTCTGATTGCTGCATCTGAAATGGAATCTGCTACTGGTAGTTCCTGGTATGCCCGGAGATATAAAAAACTCGCCTCCGATATTAAAAAAGCCGTGATGGAGCAATGCTGGGATGAAGAAAAAGGGCTCATCGCTGATACCCCGGAGAAAAAACAGTTCAGTCAGCATGCAAATGTTCTGGCTGTTCTTACTGGTACCATACCACGCAAACTGCACAAAGTGGTAATGGAAAAGGTACTTAAAGACCCTTCTCTGATTCAATGCACATACTATTTCCAGTTCTATCTTCATCAGGCAGTTAAAAAGGCAGGGCTTGGAGACCTGTATATCTCGCTTCTGGAGCCATGGAGGAAAATGCTGGAGATGGGGCTCACCACATTTGCAGAGAAGCCTGAACCGACACGCTCTGACTGTCATGCATGGAGCGCCCATCCGAATATAAACCTTCTTGCTATTGTTTGTGGTATTACACCTGCAGAGCCAGGTTTCAGGTCAGTGAGAATAGCGCCAGCCCTCGGGCCACTTAACCGGGTTAAAGGAGCGGTTCCTCATCCTTGTGGTATGATAAAGGTTTTTATTAAAAAATCTGATACGGAAAAGATAGATGCGGAGATAACATTGCCGGAGGGACTGACAGGTGTTTTCGTTTATGGCAAGAATGCTGTTCCCCTTAAATCAGGCAGGCAGGTGCTGTACGGTATTAAAAAAGGGTGAAGATATGTTTATAAAACTTTTTATACGGATACTTGCGATATTCGGGATGATAGCAGCAGGGATACTTGCAAGAAGGTTGAATATGCTTACAAAGGACACAGCAAGCCAGATGTCACGTATTACCACAAACTTTTTCTACCCTGCCCTTATATTTTCATCCCTTGTCAGCAATTTCTCTCTTGCAGAACTGGCTGAAAACTGGGTGTTACCGATAGGAACTCTTATAATAATGACCGCCGGTTATATCACTGGAAATATATTTTCCAGGATGGCTGACTTCAAAGATGAAAGAGAAAAGGGGCAATTCCTCTTCCAGTGCACTATCAATAACTATTCCTTCCTCCCGCTTCCTATTGTATTGATGCTTTATGGAAATACAGGAGTGGCAGGTTTGATATTTTCTACACTTGGTTCAGAAATATCTGTATGGACGATGGGGGTCTTTGCACTTACAGGTAATAAGTTTCGTAAGGACAGCGTAAAAAATCTCCTGAGTGTTCCTATGGGCGCCATTGTATTTTCTATAATAGTAATCGCAATAAGGGATAGTTGTGTTTATAACTGCCCCTGGATTATAAAAGAGATAGGGACTTCTTTCTTCTCTGTCATTGATATCTTTGGTAAGGGAACCATACCGGTTGCTATGTTTATTGCAGGTAGCAGAATGGCAGACCTTAAGTCCCATCACCTTCTTACAACCCTTCAGGGCTATGTTATAACCCTTCGGTTGCTGGTAATACCTGTAATAAGTGCAGCCGTTTTATACCTCCTTCCATTTCCTGCTGACGCAAGAAATATCCTGCTTGTTGTTGCAGTTATGCCTTCAGCGATAGCAAGTGTGGTATTGAGCGAGGTCTATAACTCTGATACAGAGTTTGCTGCCTCCTGTGTCCTGACCACGCATATCTTTTCACTTATAACTATACCTATGTGGCTGTCATTCCTTTTGAGATAATGCTTTGTAAAATTGATATTTAATAATCTTTCCCGTACAGGTCGTAGTCATCAGCAGATATAATTTGAACCTTACAGATATCTCCGGGCTTGAGTATTTTTTTTGTTTTTATATATACAGTACCATCTATCTCAGGAGCGTCAAACTCTGTTCTTCCCGTGAAATAATCCCCGTCTTTTCCTTCCACAAGGACATCCAGTTTTTTCCCCACCATCTTTTTCAGTTTTTTTCTGGATATCCTTCTCTGGATCTCCATAACAATTTTTTCCCGCTCTTCTTTTGTCTCCTCATCTACAGGGTCTTCAAGGTTAAATGCAGGCGTTCCCTCTTCTTTTGAGTATCTGAACACTCCCAGACGGTCAAACTCCTTTTCTCTTATAAAGTCAGTAAGTATTTTGAAATGCGTTTCTTTTTCTCCGGGGAAGCCCACAATAAAGGTCGTTCTGAGTTTTATATCCGGGACAGTTTTTCTTATTCTGTCAACGAGTGTATTATAGTCAATAAGAGGCCTATTCATTTTTTTAAGTATATCTGGATGTATGTGCTGCAGTGGTATATCAAGGTATTTACAGATATTATGTTTTTCTGCCATTACTTCAAGAACTCTTTCTGTCAGATGTGCGGGGTGCATATACATAATACGCAGCCAGAAGAAGTTAAGTTGAGAAAGTTCTAAAAGCAGTTTATCTAAAAGACACTTCCCCGCTATATCCCTGCCGTAGTTTCCTGTATCCTGAGCCACAAGTATTATCTCCCTTATTCCCATATTTTCAATATCTTTTGCTTCCCGGACAATATCCTTTATACTTCTGCTTCTCAGCCGTCCCCTGATTTTCGGGATAAGACAGTAACTGCAAAAGTTATCACAGCCATCAGAGATTTTTATATAAGCATAGGGATAGGTTGAGATAATACGGGGATATGTCTCTACTTCAGGACATCCTGCAGATACAAACTTTTTATTCGCATCTTTTATCACATCCACCAGGAGTGCAGGGTTTCCTCCCTCCACCAGCATATCCACCCCTTTTATAGACGGGCTCTCTTTTCCATATCTATTAACAAGGCATCCATAAACCACAATCTTCTGCCCTTTCCTTTTTCCATTACATAGTTTTTTAATGATTTCTATGGACTCTTTCTCTGCCGCTTTTATAAATCCACAGGTATTAACTATAATGATATCCGCTTCCTTATGGCTATCAGTTAAGATATAATTTTCCTCTCCGAGCAGAGCAAGGATAGTTTCAGAATCAACAAGATTTTTTGGACATCCAAGGGTTATAAGAGATAGTTTTTTGTATTTCATTCTGGTAGAAGGTAGAGTATCAGAAAATAGAGGGTAACAAAAATGACAAGTAGTATCAAAAGGAGATAAAGGTATCTTTCAGGGACTGCTCTGTCTTCCTTCTTTTTCTCTTCTGTCTCATCCTGTTTTTTCGCTTCTTCCTTCTTTTTCTCTATCGCCCTTATCCCTTCCTCAACCACTGATGCAGGTATCTTCAGATAATTGCCATATAATCTGATAAAGCCCTTCATATGTAACTCACTTGGAAACTTTTCCCACTCACCATCTTCTATCATACGGACAAACTTTGAAGGAATGTGTGCCTCATAAAAAACCTGTTCCAGTGTAATTCCCTCTTTTATCCTTTTCTCTTTTAAGACCTCATTTATCTGAATACTCTCCATCTTCCATTTCTCCAGGTACAATCACCCTTCTGGGTTTTCCTTCCCTGTAAGGACCGACTATGCCTTCCTCCTCCATCCTCTCAATAAATCTTGCTGCCTTATTAAAACCAACCTTAAGCCGCCTCTGTAACATTGAGATAGATGCAATCCTTGTTGTAAGGACAATCCTTTTTGCTTCCTGATACAGTGACTCCTCATCATCCCCTGAAAGAGAGACAGAAATTATTTCTCCCTCCTGCTCTTCCCCGTGCTTCCCTTCCACTATCTCCATTCTGTATTCTGGGGACTTCTGCGCCTTTATAAAACCACATACCTTTTCTATCTCCTCATCGCTTACCAGACACCCCTGTATCCGCATAAGGGAAGAACTGCCCGGTGGAATAAAAAGCAGGTCCCCTCTGCCTAAAAGTTTCTCCGCTCCTATCCTGTCAAGGATGGTTCTGGAGTCAAACTTTGATGTCACCTGAAAAGATATCCTGCAGGGCAGATTTGCCTTTATAACACCTGTGATAACATTTACAGAAGGTCTCTGTGTGGCAAGGATAAGGTGGATACCTGCTGCCCTTGATAGTTGTGCGAGCCGTATGATACTGTTTTCTATCTCGTTTCTGGCTATCATCATAAGGTCAGCAAGTTCATCTATTACAACCACAATATAAGGAAGTGGCTCCACATCTTTAAGCGCATTATATACTTCTATATTCCTTACCCGTGTATCAGAGAACAGTTTGTATCTTCTGGTCATCTCCCCTATCAGCCACTTCAGTGTATTCACAGCATCTTTAATATCAACAATCACAGGGCAGAGAAGGTGTGGTAGTCCATTATATACGGTGAGTTCCACCATCTTCGGGTCTATCATTATAAACTTGACCTCATCAGGGCTTGCCTTGAAGAGTATTGATGTGATGAGGGAGTTAATACAGACGGTCTTTCCTGAACCTGTTGCCCCTGCGATAAGTATATGCGGCAGGAGTTTCATATCTGTGATAATTGGCTTTCCCATAATATTTTTTCCTATGGCAATTGTAAGTTTTGATGAACTCTTCTGAAACTCCCTGCTTGATAGGACTTCTCTTAAAGAGACAATGGAAATCTCTCTGTTGGGGACCTCTATTCCCACAGTGGACTTGTTTGGCAGAGGAGCCACAACGCGTATATTTGTGGTCTTGAGGTTCATTGCGATATTGTCCTGAATGCTGTGCACCTTCTGTATGGGGATACCGGGTGCCAGCTGAACCTCGTACATAGTAACCCTTGGACCTTGACTGATTTCCACAACCTCACCTTCTATACCGAACTCTAATAACGTCTCTTCTATTACCTGTGCATATCTTTCAAGGTCTTCTTCTGTCTCCTGTTGTGCTGGTGTTCCTTCTTTAAGGATGTCCAGTGGAGGAAGTTTATAATCACCTATCCTGACAGTTCTTGAAGGTGTTTTAACGGAAGCAGAAGGTTTTTCTTCTTTAACTTCAACGGGTTTTCTCTCCTTTTCCTCATCAATTACAACAGGTTTTCTTTTCCTTTCTCTCGGCTTTCTTTCCTGTGGTTCTTCTGATAACTCTTCAGGTAAAGGGATTTTCTCCCTTCTTATCTCGCGGTAATAGTCAAATGCCTCTTTGAAAGGAGCAAGGAATATTTTATAACCACTGGCAATGGAGCCGAGACCCGCAAGAATAAGTATCATATATATGCCATTTGTCCCGAAGTATTTCTGTAGAGGTGGTCCTAACAGAAGACCCAATATACCACCCGAAGCACTGTATACGTTATGTATGGCAAGAAAAACAGATATGGTGAGCACCAGCCCTGCACAGGATAAACCCTTTTTCCATATACCAACCTTTTCTCCCCAGATAAGGTTATAGCCAGTCAGAAGAAACAGCAGTACAAATATATACGATGCCTTACCAAATAGATAGAAAAGAAGTCCTGCGAGATATGCACCGAACCTGCCTCCGAAGTTCTCCACAGAGGTATTTACAGGAGATGCAATCCTTGCGAACCTAAATGTAGGGTCATAAGGAGAAAAGGATATAAGACAGAAGAACAGATACAGACAGGCAGCAAAAACAATTAACCCCTTTATCCATCTTTCCAGTGTTTGCTTTTCCATTGATTTTAATTTACCACCAATACCACCAAAACGCAAGTTTTTGCCCTGCTATATACCTTCCTTATGTGGTATAATAAATCTGATATGGGTAAAACAAGAATAAAAGAAGAAGATGTAAAATTAAATCTTCAAATCAGACCCACTCCAGCAGTTAACACAATAGTGGATTTACCTGATATAACCTCATTTTTATTACCTAAAAGTTTTGAATTGCTACCTAATACTACAGAAATATTTGAATTAGAATTCGCTTTTTATGAATATAATTTTCTCAATAAGGAGGAGATTATCCAGAGAGGCGCCTTCTTTAAAAGTGTTGATGGAATACCGACCCATCATTATTTAATCTGCTCAAATAATAATTCACTGCTCTGGGAGGGAAGGTCAGAGATAACAAAGTCATACTTTAAAGAAGGGAATTTTTCTACCGGTTATGCTACACATGGACTTTTCCCTTACAGAGGTAAATTTCATCCTCAATTGATAAAAGGGATATTAAATATTTTAAAGATACAGCCAGGAGAGGTTGTCCTTGACCCTATGTGTGGGAGTGGGACTTTAAATGTAGAAGCGAGCATAATAGGAATTAATTCTATCGGTATTGAAAAAAGTCCTTTTTGTGTATTGATGAGTAAGGTAAAGTATGAGACATTAAAAATTAAAAAGGATGTTATATCTTCAATACTCAGAGATACCAATAAAAGTTATAAAACTCTAATAGGTAGTAATATATTACCTAACGAGTTCTCCTATTGTGAGAGTTTTAATACCGAAAAAGCAATAACTCTTCTTGCTTTTTTAGATGCTATGGGTTATTCAAGAAGGTGTTCAAAAAGTATTGATATCCTTTTTCCATCTGTGCTCAATAGATATGCAGGACAGATCAGTTCTTTCATTCAGGTAAGAGATAAACTCAATCTGAAAATTGGTAATGCGAGATTTGACCTTGGGGATGCAAGAAATCTTCCGTTAGGAGATAGTTCAATAGATGCTGTTATAACTTCTCCCCCATATTCATTTGCGATTGATTATGCTGAAAATGATAGACCACAACTGGAATATTTAGGTTATAATGTAGATGAGTTGCGTAATGGTATGATAGGGTTAAAAGGAAAAACCAAAAAAGAGAAACTGCTAATGTATTTTGAAGATATGGGTAGAGTTCTTTCGGAGATGTACCGTGTTTTAAAACCCGATAGATATGCTGTAATAATTATTGGCTCAAATGATATACAGACAGGTGGGATACGATTAGAGACAAAGATTGAAGAAATGGCAACAGATATTGGTTTTTCCCTTGACCAGAAGATAGTAAAACCAATAAAAGGAATCCAGAATACGATGAAAGACGAGTATATTTTGTTTTTGAGGAAGGAATAGTTATGAACCTACAAATAATTTTAAAGTATGCGCTTATCAAATCAATATATGAAGAAAAGAAAGATTATATTGATGTTTTCGTACCATATCTACTAAAAATTCTCTCCAAGGCACAAAAACCTTTAGAATGCGAATTTGTTCAAAAGGAATTAGAAGCAGAGTTTAATTTTAAAATTCCTGAAAGTGTTATTGACATACTTATAACACGGGCTACTCGTAGAGGATATACAAAACGAAAGAGAAGGGTTGTTGATCTCGAAAAAAAAGGGAGAGATTATGTGCAAATTATATCTTCCAGAGAGATAGAGATAGAAAAGGAAATAAATAACTTTCTTGAGGATATTAAAGAATTCTTAGAGAAATCCTACAATTTTCCTCTGCCTAAAGATGAGGTATTAAATGCTTTGCAATCTTTCATAAGGAAAAATTTATATATAGTAGAGTTTTTTTCCCCTCAGAACACAGTATTCCAAGAAGGAAGATTAACGAAGATAGAATATTACTTAGTAGACTATTTCAAAGAGGCAAAAGAGTATAAACCTAAATATTACCATATTTTAGAAAATATCTTCTATGGTATCCTTATTTCATCTCTTTTATTATATCCAGGAATAGACAAAGTTTCTAAAAAATTCAAAACACTTGATATATATCTAGATACAAACTTTTTATTTAGCATAATGGATTTACATCTCTCCTCCATAACCAAACCTGCTCAGGAACTTTTTGAATTACTAAAAGATTATAAATTTAGATTAAAAGTTTTTGATTTTTCTATTAATGAAATGGTAAGGGTGGTAAAAGGATATTTATCGGAACGACATAAGTATTTTCCTCATATAAAAGTTGATTCAATTTATAGTAATTTGAAAAACAAAGGATGGACACGAGAAGATTGTATCGGATTCATTAGTAACATAGAACAAAAAATCTATGCGTTAGGGATTCAGATTGAAAATACAGGAATAGACCTTAATAAATGGGAAATCCCGAAAGATGACATATATCTTAGAATTTCTCAATATAAACCTGATCAACATCCTCTTGGACAAAAGCATGATATATGTGCAATAGAAAAAATAAAAGAAATAAGAAAAAGACCACAAAGAAACATAGAAGATTGTATTGCTCTGTTTTTAACCTCCGACCGCAAATTGGCAAAATTTAACTTGGTAGAGTCAGGGCATAGAGAAAATTTCACGGTTTGTGAAGTGATTTTAGATAAACTTTTTACTGTATTATTATGGTTTAAGAATCCTCAAGCGGTAAAAGAACTTCCATTAACTATAGTTTTATCTACTCAATTTGAAATATTGATAAGTAAAGATATTTGGAATAGGTTTTTCAATACAGTAATGTCACTTAGAAAAGAGAATGAAATATCAGAAGATGGTATTTCTATGTTGGTTTATCATAACAATATAACAGAAGATTTAATTCTGATCAAAGACCCAAGAGAGATTAATGAAGAATTTATTTTAAATAAAATTAAAGAAAGAAAAAAAGAGATGGATGAAAATAGAGAAAGGATGATTGAAGAGGGGAAAAAGGAGATAGAAGAAAAATATACCACGGAGATGCAAAAGAAAGATGAGGAATACCTAGCGAAGATAGAAAGGATTAAAGCAAATCTTAAAGAAGAAGTCAAGAAAAAAGCAAGGATAGTGTCAAATTTACTCTTTGCAATTATTCCTATACTCTTTTTGATTTTATGCTGTTGGTTGAGTAAAAGAGGTCTTTTGACATCTCAATCTAGTATCTTTGCCTTGGTAGGGTTTTTCGTTAACATTTTTGGAATTAAAATTGATATATTTAAGTGTAGAAAAAAAATACAGGATTCTTTCTTAAATCGGAATTATGAAAAGATGTTAGAAAAATTAGATATAAAGGAATTTTAAAATGGGATTTAATTATTCATCCACAGACCAAAAATTTAATACCGTAATTTCCAAAAACACTTTTTACTTCTATAATGAAGAGTTTGAGGAATTTCATGAAGGGCATATTTCTTCAATTGCGCAGAATATTTTTCTTCTTAAAAACAAGATAGAAAGAGATGGACTAAAAGAGTCCGTCTTACTTGAACATATCATAAATGTTGAAGATGGTTTAGATGCTATTCTAACAATAACTGGATTCTCAAAAGAAAGTTTGCAGAGATTGGTTACTTTCATTAGAGTTACTGATGATAAAACCTTATCAAACCTTGTTAATAAAGATTATTGGCCAGAGGAAGAATTTCAAACGGAATGGGGACTGGATAAGATAAAAAATATAATCAAAAAGAATGAAAAGTTTGCTCAAGGTATTGTAAATTTATTTTTTGGAGGACCAACAGTTTCTATTATAAAAAAAGTCCTACCACTTTTTGAGTTTAAAAAACTTGACATCAGAAAGTTCAGTTTTTCTATAGAATCTTTAATTGATACCATCATAAGATATAAGACAAAAGGTTCATACAAAGCGGCAAGAGAAGGAAATCCTGAAGTTGTAATTGAAAAAATCCTTGCGGAGAATAAATTATCTTTTGAAAAGGGGAAATTCAAAATACCGAAAGCAGGAAATATTCCAAGAACAATGGATTTTATTATTCCCAACAAGACATCACCAAAGATGATAATTGAATGTTCCTACTCAGTGACTACTGCTTCAGGGATGGGAGATAAAGCGAAAACAGAAAAGACAGTTGCAGATTATTTGAAAAAGAACTATCCGAAGGTTATATTTGTTGGTTTTGTAGATGGAATTGGCTGGTATGTAAGGAGAGGTGACTTGAAGCGGATGGTTGAGGCATATGATTTTGTTTTTACATTCCACAGGGAAGAACTGGAAAAATTTGAAAAACTACTAATAGAGACATTCTATGCCAAATAAAGAAATCAATTCAATAATAAATGAAATAGTGCAGGGGGATTGTCTGGAAATTATGAGAAAAATTCCAGATGATAGTATAGATGTTACTTTTGCTGACCCCCCTTTTAATTTAAAGAAAAAATATAATAGTTATTATGACAGGTATGAAGTTGATGAATATCTCGCATGGTGTAAGAAATGGCTGTATGAGATGGTTCGTATTACCAAGCCCACAGGTTCTATATTCGTCCATAATATACCCAAATGGCTTATTTACTTTGGTTCTTATTTGAACGAAGTTGCCATATTTAGGCACTGGATTGCGTGGGATGCTATGGGAGTCCCTCTCGGAAAAACACTTTTACCTAATCACTATGGGATTTTATATTATGTCAAGTCAGATAAATTTAAGTTTTATGACCTCAGAATGCTCCATAGACGTTGCAGAAGATGTCAGTACATATTGCAGGACTATGGTGGTAAAAAGAGTCAGATGCATCATTTTGGTCCGCTAATTTCTGATGTATGGACGGATATCCACAGGATAAGGCATAAGAAAAGGAGAGATGAACATCCCTGTCAACTACCGGTTCATCTTCTTGAAAGGTTGATTCTTATGAGCAGCGATGAAGGAGATATAGTCCTTGACCCATTTGTAGGGACCGGAACCACAGCAATTGCAGCGAAAAAATTGGGAAGGAGATTTATAGGAATTGACATTGACCCAAAATATGTAGAAATATCCAGTAAAAAAATAGAGAAAGCAGAACCAACAATGATTAATGGACGTTATGTAAGCATCTTCCTTGATAATGTAGTCACTATTAGAGATAAGGATTGGGATAAGATAAAAGGTGCCTTTGTAATTCCTGAAAACCCGCTGGAATTAGAGAAGAAAAGAATTATTTTAATTAATAAAACTATGGGGAAGAAAGGAAAAAGGGAAAATAATAGGGTATCTTTTGAAGAATGGGAAGAAGTAAAAGATTACTGGCAAAGAATGAATATTTTTCAAAATTTAAATAAAGATATATAATCTCTGGCAGTTTTTACAGGGAGGGAGAGATTAAAGAGAGGAGACAGAAGAAACTGGAGCACCTTGTAAGGAAAGAGGTGGAGGAAATTATAAGGAAGCATATATCAGACCCTGATATTGGCTTTTTTACAATTACATATGTTGATATCACCTCTGACCTGAAATATGCAAGGATAGGTGTAAGCGTAATGGGCAGTGATGAGGAGAAGCACCGCTCCTTTAACGGCCTTATCCAGTCCACTCCATATATCCAGCATAAACTTGCAGGGCAACTCGTTATAAAACGTGCTCCGAAGATAGAGTTTGTCTATGATGAGAGGAAAGAGTTCAGGATTGAAGAACTGCTTGCAGAGATAAAAAGGGAAAGGGATGAAAAAGACAGCGAAGGAACTGATTAAAGATATTATGGTAAAGGTTGTCAGGGATGACCCTGTCCTGCAGAGGATAGATGAAAAAGATATTGTGGTATTACCAACCCTGAAAGAGGAATTTGGTGAGTTTTATACCAATGTCGCTTTCAGGATGAAGGGTGGGGCGTTCAGAACTCCAAAGGATGCAGCCGAATACATAAAAGAAAAGATACTTTCTTTAAAGCCGGACTTTGTAGAAAGGATAGATGTCAAAAACGGTTTTTTGAATTTTTTTTTGAACCGGGATTTTTATCTCAATCTTATCTCTGAAATATCTGCAGGAGACACATCTTCTCTAAAGCCATCACCTGTAAAAAGAAAGGTTTTGATAGAATTTGTCAGCGCAAATCCCACAGGACCTCTAACCATAGCACACGGAAGACAGGCTGCCTTTGGAGAGGCGCTTGCAAGAATTCTTAAGTATGCGGGACTTGATGTTACAAAGGAGTATTATATAAACGATGCAGGCAGGCAGATTAAACTTCTTGGAGAGTCCCTTAAGGCAAGATATCTTCAACTTAAAGGTATTGACTGTCCCATTCCTGAAGGTGGATATGAAGGCGAATACCTCATAGATATAGCAAAACACATAAAAGATGAAAGTATTGACTTTTACAGATTTGCCGCTGACTATATCCTTGAGGATATAAAGAATGACCTTCAAAAGTTTGGTGTGAGTTTTGACAACTGGGTGAGTGAGAGTGGATTTTTCAAGACAGGTAAGGTGGATGAACTTCTCAGACAACTTGAAGAAAAAGGGTTTATATACTCTGCGGAGGGTTCAAAGTGGTTCAAAAGCAGTGCTTTCGGAGATGAGAAGGACAGGGTTGTTGTGAAAAGAGATGGTTCTTATACATACCTTGCATCTGATATCGCATACCACAAAGATAAGATAGACAGGGGATATGATACACTGATAAATATCGTTGGTCCTGACCACCACGGCTATATCCCGAGGGTAAAGGCAGTCGTTGAGACACTGGGTTTTAATCCTGAAAACCTGAACTTTATCATCGTTCAACTTACCACACTTTACAGGGGAAAAGAAAAACTCTCTATGTCCACAAGAAAGGGGCAGTTTATATCCCTTAAACAACTTATGGATGAGGTGGGTCCTGACGCATCAAAGTTCTTCTTCATATTCAGAAAGGCAGACAGCCACCTTGATTTTGACCTGGAACTTGCGAAAAAGCAGTCAGTGGAAAATCCCATCTATTATCTACAGTATGCCTATGTCAGGATGAAGCATATAATAGAGTTCGCAAAAGAAAAAGGGATGGATATCTCTGGCAGCAGTGCTGACCTGTCTCTTTTGAGTGAGTCGGAAGAGGTCTCCCTGGCAAAATATATTGCAAGATTTCCTGATACTGTAGAGGCGGTGGTCAACAGTTATGGTGTACACCTTCTTGCTGAATATCTCCTTGATATAGCAAAACTGTTCCACTCTTATTACCACAAACACAGGGTCGTGGGTGATGACCCTGAACTGACATCTGCCCGGCTTGTTCTTACAAAGGCACTTTTGACCGTCTTTTCCCTTTCCTTGAACCTGCTGAATATCTCACTTCCTGAAAAGATGTGAAAAGCGAGATAGGGGATAAGTTAAGTGCGGCGGAAAAGGCAGGCATCAGGAAACTGAGTAAAGGCATTCTGCCTGATGTAAGATATGGTCTTTCTATCATGATAGCCGGAGATGTCTTCTGATATGCCGAGTGTCTTCCTTATGCCTGCCATAAATAACTCCCTGATATATTTACCTGCAAGTGATGAAAGCGCAGCAGAGAAGAATTTTGTTTCCACATCTGTGAAAAAACCAAGTGTGAATTGTTCATTATCTCCTTCCAGTCGGTATAAGGAAACATCTTCTTTTTCTTCAATGACTGCACACTGATAGTCAGGGATGTAATACCCCAGATATTTTCTGTAAAACTTAATTCCTCCAACCTTTCCTGCGCATACAGAGAGCCCGTTCTTTTCAGGGGTTGATTTTACAATTTCACAGAAGGCAGAAAGGTCAAGTAAGAATTTGTGGTTTCCTTTACCTGTAAATTCATTTATCCTGTTAGGACATATAGCAATGGAGTAAATATTTTCTATCTCAATATCCTTTTTGACCATCCATTCAGAGAATATTGCGCATCGCTTTTTTCTGCTTTCTCCATCAGACCATATGAATTCCTGCGGGATGTTGCTGGTGCAGATATCTAACCCTGACAGACACTCATAATCTCTGCAGAGGCAATTCAATATCTCCAGTGGTGAGGATGGCTCTTTTTTGTTGCAGAGGTAGAAAAGCGCTGTTGCTGTCTCTTCCAATCGTGAAAAGTTGTTTGTATTTCTTGAGAAAAACTCCTTGCTATCGGAAATATCATCAAACCATACTTCTTTCTCCCCCTGTCTTAATAAAATACCTGTGATAACAAGGGGACCCATAAGAGGTCCAAGCCCATTCTCATCTATTCCGAGAACTCTTTTTCTTTTCATTCCTTCATTTGAAGAGTACAGATAAACCGCTTAAAATAAGGACGACCGCAAATATCTTCCTCAGTTTTTCTCTTGGGGTATTTATACTTATTCTTGCGCCCAGTGGCGCTGCTACTACAGAACCAATGGCAAGCATAAGTCCTATATGGAAATCCACCAGCCCCCTAACTATGTAACCCGTAGCACCTGATATCGCATTAAACAGTATTGCAATAACCGCAGTTCCTATACAGGTATGCATGGGGACTTTAAGGAAGATATACAAGAGAGGAATGACGAGGACTGCTCCTCCCACACCGCAGAGTCCTGATACAAAGCCGGCAAGAAGCCCTATTATTACAGCAGCGGTTTTGTTAAACTCCTGTTTTTCACACTGCCCATTATTTTCTTTCTGGAAAAACATCCGGATACCTAAACCTGCAATAATCCCAACAAATATATATTTAACTACGTTATCGGACAGACGGCTTGCAAGAAAGGCGCCTGATTGAGCGCCTAAAATCCCTGATGGAACAATAAAAAAGGCGAGTTTCGGATAGACCTTGCTGTGCCTTATGTAGTTTATAAGTGCTGATATGGCAGAAAAGATAATTACAAATAAACTTGTTCCAACTGCCTGCTTCATCGGCAGGTCAAAGACATAGATAATGGCAGGGACCATAAGTGAACCGCCACCCATACCGAACATCCCGCAGATGAAACCAGCAACAATACCTGTAAGTATCCCCTGAAACCATAATTCCATCATTTCACCTTTTCAAACAGTTCCCTGAATGTCTCATATATACGGGATTCTGCTGTCTCATCAGG
>ERZ795060.2081-NODE-2081-length-21278-cov-5.795976_pt1 | contig 21278 bp, 16 predicted proteins | sample MGYA00375144_ERZ795060 | MGnify/ENA primary metagenome ERZ795060 (study PRJEB30189, sample SAMN05720157) | activated sludge metagenome | isolation source: anaerobic digester from wastewater treatment plant | place: Japan | collected 2015-05-15 ...
TTGCATTACCTGATATAGTATCCAGAGGTAACCTAATACCAGTATTTCTATCATAAACTAAGATTTGACCGTTCTCGTCAACAGTGTACTGCGGAGTAGTCCACCAATTTTTAAACTTCTCTACCCCGATAGCTGTGCTATTATTGGAAGCCCCCGCCATCTCAGCTATATTTTGAACAGACTCATATGATCTGCGGAGTTTGACATCCTTGGGCATAAGAGCTTCACTGATAAGTTTGGTTATTCCAGTTACTACTGTTCCTATCAACCAACTAATAGCCATGCTCTTCAGCCCGCCAAAAATAGAACCTGCAATAGCCACTAAGGGACTGGTGGTTTCTAATTTCTGAGATTCTTTTATTTCTTTGATATACTCCTCAGAGCTTTTGCCCGCACCGTACTCTACATTAGCTCTCCGAAGCTCTTCGTTTAATTCAGCCTGAGCAGAAGCCGCACTTCTTGACGAAGCCGATAATTTTTCAGCCTCTACCCTCAGATTGGCTAACTCAGTAGCAAGCTGACCTAACTCAATTCCTGCCTTGCTCTTGGATATCTCTTCAAGCTGAGCGTCAACTTCTTTCATAATGAAGTCATTGTCAGTTATCTTCTTGGATAGCTCGTCAACCCTTTTAGCACTTTCCTCTGGAGTTGTGTAGCTCAATGAATCTGCGTGTTCCAACTCTGTAAGAGCTAATTTTCTTAACCTCTCGTACTTGGCTATAACAGAGGTTTTAATACTTTCTTTATCTATTGTGCCATATTCAGAAATAGGTAACCCCGCCAACTCAGGGTTTTCCCTAAGTTCCCTGATACGCTCCTTTATAGATTCCTGGCGGGTGAGGTTTTCTAAGTATCTCTTATTGGTGTCCTCTGTTTTCTTAAAGAACGACCATATTGACATTATAGACGGTGCATTCCTACCCAACTTAGCTTCAGTAGCCTTAGTGTCACCTAAATCAAGTGTCTGCTCTATCTCTTCCTCAGAACTACCTAACCCAAGTGATTTCAAGGTCTTTAAGAACCCTTTCTTTGTCAGTTCTACTGTCTTATTAAGTGACAATATATCCTTCTTGGTTGCAGAGATAGGTGTCGCAGAAGCCCCCATTGACTTATAGGCTTCAGTTATATTCTTTATAGTGGTTTCTAACTCATTAATATTTGCACTGTTGGCGATTAAATCCTTAATGATATTTGCCCTGCTCTTACCAAGCTCCTGCACACTATCCTTGGCAATTCTTTGTTTGTTCTCTAATTCAGAGGCCTCGTTTTGCAGAATAATATAGTAGTCTTCAAGAGCCTTTAAAGTAGCTTTCCTGTCCTCGATATTTGCAGAAGTTACTTCGCTCCCCATTTCTTTCTGCAATTCTTTCTGTAACTCTTCTATTTCTGTATTGGAGAGCTTTCCAGCAGACAGCATGGCCACCCGTCTACGTGCCATGTCTACCCTTCTCGAAGCTACGGAATACTCTTTAGAGTCTTCACCATATTGTCTGCGGTAAGCCTCGGCGGTCTTTTCAAGTTTGTACTGTTCAGTTAAGGCTTCATTTAACCTATCCGCCAATGTTATGCTTACTTTTTTACCACCAACAACTTTAGTATCAAGAACAGTGCTCAAAGGCATTGAAGAATTCTTAGCGGACTCGATCATTTCTTTGAGTATAGTGGAACGAAGCTGAGAATAATCTATCTTGTTTGAGCTATAATCTGAAATAGCTTTCTCTATTGCTGTTATTCCTAACTTCCCGTACACTTTCGTTGCTGCTTCCCGATACTCTGACATCAGCATCTGATAATCAGGTGATTGAGTGTCAGTAATTTTGTCCAGTGTACTTTTCAGTGGAGCTAATTCCTGATCCGCTATTTCAGACAAGCCAAGGAGTAAAGACTTAGCTCTTGTTATTACTTCTTCTTTCGGCAGATTTTCGACAAAATCCCCCAATACTCTATTGAGTCTGCTAGCCTGCTCATATTCAATTATCTTGGTAGCAAGGCTATTGATTTCATCCTTTACCGCATGTAATCTTCCAGGAACGATTGGTATAGAGTCACCTGTCCCAGGGTTTGTTAAGCTAATACCTACTATTTGCTCTCTCTTTTTTGCTGTCTGTTGAGCTATTTCCCCCGCCCTTGCTATTCTCTCCTCTACAGTGTTCAACCTCTTCATGTTCTCATAGCGTTTCTTAACTTCTTCCTGCAATTTAGCAGTAAACGGAGTTAATAGCTCTTCTCTTTCAGCAGAGAGAACTCTGGAATTAATAGCGTCATAAGCTTTCCCACCCAAACGTCTTATGCCATAACCGAGCAGGGTGACCAAAGTATTCTTGACTATAACTGAAATAGCCTTGGCATTATCATGTATTGCTCTCAGCAAAGTCATTACAGAATCTATGATAAAGTTGATTTCTCCCTTAAACTCCTGGGAAACTTCATCAAAAGCAATGCCCCACATAACAGGGATTTGTTGTGCCCTCTTCTCCATAGTTTCATTTATAGCCATTATGTCTTGGGTGAGCTTATCGCTTGAAGAAGCACGGATATCCTCAGCCCATTTCGTGTACATACCAAGACCGCCCTCATCCCCGTATATATCGCTATACCTTTTCTGGAACTCATCTATAGCTGAGGTAAGGGCTTTTAAACCGCCTGTATATCTTCCTGCTATCTTGGTAAGAATCTCGTCAACCTCACGAGCGTCAATCTGTCTTAATTTAGGCAGAGCGTCAAGGAACTCCAATAGCACCTGAAGCTGATTCTTAGGAACTTCTCTTACTATACCTGTAGCTTCATCGGTTACCCTTGTATATGGTCTTAAGTATTCCAATTCAGGGCGCCCCACAACAAAATCAGATATTGCTTTGTATACCTCTTCCCTGTTAAAGGCGTTGAATATCTGCACAAACGCAGCACCTGTCTGCCTACCCGTCTTGCCAGTTGCTTCCTCGAATAGAGCGATAAGCGGGAGTGAATAAGCAAATGTCAATTCCCTCTCCAAATCCTCATACTTGGTTTTTAATTCCCTCAATGTTTGAACATCTGTAGTCCTGCTTATCTCTTCTTTCAAAGCTTGTAACTCAGGATGCTCAAAAACTCCTCCTGACATAGACTGCCTCAGAGTTGCACCACCAGCCACCATACCATACAGTACATCCTGAACACTGGCACTTACCTGGGAACTGATAGCATACATCATAGAGGCATACTTATCAATATCAAATCCAGATATGCCCCATATAACCGACAAACTTTGAAGAGCTTCAGCTACCGATTCAGCAGTACCTACTTCTGGTTCTACTGCGTATAAGCGTGCGGCGGCTCTTGTTAACGCTAATGCTTCATAAGGATTTCGGGTACTACGTGTAGCATACTGATACATTTCACCCACTGTTTCCTGTGGGATAATGTATTGTAGTGCTAAAGACTGTAGGCTTTCTTTTACTCCGCCACTTATCAGATCAGAAATTCTTTTGTATTCAACTTCTTTTGCTTGCTCTTCAGTTAATCCCTTTAAATAGTCATACTGATCCTGAAGGTTCATCTCGTATATTCTTTCGACCCGCTGATCTGTGTAAGCACGAGCTTCTTCAACTGACAAACCTCTTAAGTTATTGGCGGCCCTTGTGATTGCCAGTTCCAAACTCTTTGTAGAAGACCAAGCTTCACGCACACTACCTAAAGGTACTTTTACCAAAGTACCTGCGATGATATAACGCATTGTGTTAAGAATAGAATTGAGGACACGGTTATTGTTCAAGTAACTACTTAACCCGCCCGACTTCTTATACAAATCAGATACAACTATGTCTTCACCGACCCTATAAGGGTATTGAACATTAATGTTCCCCCTGGGGATAGACGCAGTAGCTCCCATGGAGGCAGTAGCTCCTATGGAGTTTGCCAAATTTGCGGCTGAAGCCTGAAGCGACGCTACATTTGTAGGCACATAGTTGAAACCAATAGGGGCGACTTTCAACTCTTTTATGTACCTATTGATTTCAGAGAACTGATCCCTCAACATTTCTTTAATTTTGTTGACTATAGTAGACTGGGTGTTAAGGAATTCCCTCTGCAAATACTCAATAACAGTAAGATTGGGCGTGATTTTAATGTTCTTTATGTTTTCGTCTATTCCCCTGAACAATCCTGTTTTATTGGTCATAATGATGTCATAAAATTTTCTATACAGCTTGTTTAGATTATCCTCCAGTGACAAAGCAACGACATTAGCACTATCCACCCTGGGCATCTGTCTTATATAGTCTTCAATAGGCATTTCCGCCTTCTTTGCCAGAGCAGCCTGAATACCCTTGGGAAGATCTTTTGTTGCTACCTCAAAAGGTTTTATGGTAATAGCGTTCTCAGCTATCGTATTGATATATCCTTCAGTAAATGTATTTATCAATGAGGTCAACTGAGAAACAATCTTCTTTGTATTCAGCTTGGGCAGTTTAATATCAGGTTGAGTCATTAATGTATTAATGTGATTCTCTATAAGAGTGCCTGTATTTTTGAGCAATTTTTTGAGTGCATTCTCAATAGGACCACTTATCTCATTGACATTAACAATGCTAACACCCTCCAACTGAGCTTCCAAACCATTTATCTGTTCAGGAGTCAGCTTTATGTTCAACTGGGCGGTATCTATATTAGTTATCTTGGATGAAAGATTCTGCAAAGAATGAACAAATGATTCTATCTTTGCATTAATGCTTTTGGCTACAATTTGAGCAGCAACCACTCCATTATCCATATTACCAAATGCCAGTGAAACCTCTCTTAAAGTAGAAGCAACGGATTCAGTAATACCGACAGTACTACGCAGAAGGATTCTTGATGCAACAAGCCCATTATCCACATTGTTGAACATATCATTTAGCTCTTTTACATTAGAAGCTATGTTCTCCAAAGAAGCATGGATACCTGAGAATGATACACCTTTAATACTGACCTTTGATAGCTCAGACTCTACTTCATTTAGTTTTGTAATAAACGATTGTATAGCAGAAGCTAATCCCCCACCGTCTAAACCTTTTAAGGAAGTGGTTATTCCCTTAAAGAGGTTGCCTAACTCAGCCATCTTTTGCTGTAATATAGGAATCTGAGTATCAAACCCGCTTTCCTTTACAGCTATCGCATCGCTAAGTAACTTATTAGCTTTATTAAAGTTCTCGCCCAGGGCTTTAACTTTCTCTGTTATTTTTTCAAGCTCAGCAGATAAAGTAAGCCCCTTTAGTTCATTCTCGATCTTTTCCGCTCCCTTAGCCAGTGCCTGTTTCTCAGCCTTAGTCAATTTTTTACCCTTCGTGGGAGCGGGAGCTTCTTCGGAAGTACCTATTTTAGTTATTATATTGTTAAGCTCACTCTCTTGCTCCCTAATTAACTTTTCAGCACCGATAGCCATTCTGTTCAGCAAACCCACAAAATCATTTATAGTGCTGTAAAGACCCCTTAAATTAGCCTGACTTAAGCGCTTACCTATCCTTTCAAACTCTTTAGCATAGGAGTCTATATTAACAACAAACCCTTCTGAAACAGCAGTCTTTATCTTGGATATGTTGTTAACAAGTTTATTGATCGCCTCAGACGTTCCTTTGGTGTCTAATGATTTAGAATCCACCATGCTACTAATTTCATTCGCAATATTATAAAGCATAGAAGAAATTTGGGTGGTAAGGGCTTCTTTTAAAGCAGCAGCGTTCTCTTTAAGGGTGCTTGTATCAACGCTGTCTATTTCCTTCAGTGCCTCAGTCAGATCGCTCATAATAGTGTTCAATTTGACTACAATCAGATCTTTAAAATCGTCTGCTTTAATAGGCACTACTTCTCCAAATTCTATGTTTTTCAAAGCATCATTAATTGATTTCGATAGCCCTTTAGTCAATTTACTTAATGTAGATTTGTCTATCTTTACAAGACCAAGTATCCTTGCTTTATCATCATCAGAGATAGAAATGACAGAACTCAAAGCATTGAATACGTTGATTAAATTGGTTATTGAGGTTTTTAAATTTACAGCAGCCTCTACTGAAACGCTCTCTTTTATCTCATTTATAAGCTGACTAAGCCTTTCAAAACCAAAATCCTCTTTAGATAGCTTATCTTTAATAGCGTCAAGTTGGTCAAGGCTTACTGATTCAAGTGCCTCACTTAATTTAGCAGAAACTTTTTTAAGGAACTCAGGAACATACTCCTTTTTTAAAAGGTAAGTTTTCTTTGTAGGCGCTTTAGCTTTTTCTCCAATAGTTTGAGTAACTTGCTCAAGGTCTTTTTGTTGAACGAGCACAAGTTCCTGCATTAACTTGTTTCTTCTTTCATAAGTAGCACTAAGACTCTGCTCTAATTTTGCACGAGTTTTCTTAGATATAGTGTCAGAATTTAACTCAGCAGTAGTACTAACGATAGCATAATTTACTTCGTCTAATTCAGTCTGTATTTCCTCAAGTGTTCTTGTTACAATGTCCCGTGTATTTTTCTTTATATTCTCAGCTATCTCCTCAGTTTTAGTTTGAGCTTCTTCAACTTTTCCCGAAACAGTAGCTTTTTTGCCTTTTTTAGTAGATTTCTTAAGCCCCGCTGCTTCGAATACATCTATACTATCAAGATAATCAAAAAGAATCTTTTCTATTCTTCCCTTAACTTCGTCTATCTTTTTGACCAACCTATTATGGTCAAAGGACTCCAGCCTGCTGATTTCAGCTAAATCAGCTTTTATAAATAGGTCAGTGAGCTTTTCCTGTATACTGTTCCATATAATCTGGAATGTTTGATTGGTGATGGCCAGCCGCCCGTTACCTTCTTCAAAAGTAAGTTGAAAATCTTTACCCTGTATAATGGCATTCAATTGCGAAGCTATACTATTATTTAGTATATCCAGAGATTTCTTATCAAGCTTGATTTTTAAAGCACCTGGGGTTATGTGAAGCTGGATACTACTAATAATAGCTTCTTTAACTTGCGTTCTGATGTTTTCAACGGCTTTTTGAGAAATAGCGTCTAAGGGAATTGAGTCAGCCTGTAACTTAGCTATTTGATCTATTTTTTTGAGCTGTACAGTATAATCGTTAGCATACTTTTTAAGAGCAGACGCCATACTCCTTTTTAAAGTATCTGTTTCCTTTTTGTTTTTAGGCAATGTCATTTTATTAATTGCCTCAGACAGCTCTTGTGCACTTAGTTCAATTTGCTTAATCCTATTTTCGTAACTCTGTGTAGAATCTCTTGCAACTTTGTCAAGAGTGCTGACTATATTATCTCTAGTAGTTATAACACTGGTCTTTATTTGGTTTAGTTTACTTATAGTGTTTGGGTCATTAGCTTTTCCCCGTGATCTATCAATAAGAGTAACATAATCATTTACAATCGTATCAATTTCCTTATTCAGCTTTGATTTTATTGTACCTAACCCTTTAATCTCTTTCTGTAGGTCTTCAGTACCAAAAAGAGCCTTATGAAAATCAATGCTATTAACATAATCTGTGATGGCTTGATTGATTTCTTTCTGTACTTTTGCCATTATTTTTGTGTCAATGGCTTCCTCAGACACACCCACCTTACCGAGATCACGGCTGAGTGCGTCAAACTTAGACCTGATTTTATCTTCCAGATCAGTTGTAGTATTAGACCAGTTGGTAAATGCTTCATTAGCAAGGTTAATTTTTTGTATAAACTCGTCCAGGCTTGCCATACCGGACGAAAACTCTATATCAACGTCAGCATTCAAGTTGTGTTGAACATTATTCTTAATATCTCCCGCCATCTGATTACAACTCCTTATTATGGAATAATCCCCTACACTACTATTAGAATAGGTAGGGGATTTGTTTATGTAACTTTGCCAAGTTCGTTAAGAAAGTCAATGTCATCGTCAGTCAGGTTCGTTTCTTCAGTTGTAGTATTCTCGTCTTTAAACTCCACCCCAAATGCAGAGGCTATTGCTTTTATTGGGGTAACTGATGCTTCAATCTCAAATCTTATATTTTTCTGTGCTTTTTTAATTAGCTCCGTCACTTGGGGCAGGGTATACTCAAAAATTTCCCATTTGTTCAACCCGCAGTGTTTATGAAGCATGAAGAATATTTCTCCCCAGTCGATTTCCTCATTCGTGTCCTCGTCAACTATTCCGCTTGACCCGACTGGGGCTTCAACTTTTTTAACCCGTTTAGCCCTATTAGACACTCGATGATCTTTGTAGCCGTCACAATATCGATATACTCCATAAGATACTCTCTCGTAACATGGGGGTAGTTCTTAAATGCAATCTCAAGAATCTCAAGCAGGTCATTCTCTTTTTCAGAACTACCGTCACCACTTGGGGCAAAGTTCAGGAGAACAGCATCGATATTTACAGTCTTAAGTAGTTGCATCAAGCGGCGGGCATCTTTCAGACTAGAAGGAGGAATCCTGTACTCTTTACCATCCCTAAGTTTGATAACATCGTCATCTTCAAAGAAAACAGACTCGATACGTTTAGCTTCTTCAGGTGTAAGTTTTTCGTTATCCATTCAAATACCTACCTTTCATTTATTTATTCATTCATAGATTAGACGCAAACAAAAAAGGCTTACCATGTTGGGCAAGCCTTTTATATTAATAGAAACAGGAGGTAGGTAGCCTGTTCTACATACACGGAGGAGCACTCGTGGTGAAGCGTTTCATTGTCCAGAGTCTGCAAGTTCCGTCTTCAGGATCAAGCATGTTGAGTGTCAGTGAAGGAGCACTTGCGGCAGCTCTCGCATAGTCGATAGTAAATGCTCCACTTGCCTTAGCAAGTTTGATTTCAGTCTCAATACCATGCCACATGTCATCTTTCTGCTTGAAGTTACCCTGATGGATAATTTTAATTGGAATAGGAATGTCTGACTTCTTCCCTTCAGCCATGATGACATCAGCAGTAGCTTTCTTGAAGCTGTACATTATCATTTTACCTTCCATGTCCGAACTGAAGCTTAAAACTCTCTTGGTGACGTTCTCTCCGTCTAAAGTCTCTACTACTGCAAACTTTCCAGCAGCAGGAGTGACATCCTTCGTGAGAGCTTTGCCTGTAGTCATGTCCATTACGGTAAACTCAGGAGTATGGAATGGTGTTCCGTCAGCCGTGATGTCAACTTCATACGAACTAGTACCGACCTTCTTTACTGTAGCCATCTTGCCCAGTACCCATGTGTAAGAATCGTCCTCAGTTGCATCGGACAAAGTTGCACCAGTAGCAAGACGCAGCATGTTAAGATCAAACTTTGCATTCGTAGCAGTTACGGTAACATTCTTATCTCTTAGTACATAGTCAAGCGGGAACAATGAGTCACCACCGTATACCGGATCTTCTGTCGTTGTAAAATCAAATCTCAAGGTCTGCAAAGTACCAAGAAAAGCATTCTTGCCATCTGGCCCTGCAGCAAGAATAGTACCTACGCCATTGATTATGATACTTTTGTTATTCTTTGCCATACTCTATATTCTCCTTTCAGTTAAATTCGGTCAAAAGCTATATCCTGATATAGAGTAGGCAAGTCCCTATTTTTTGTAACACTAAGCTTCGACATTGGAAAATGTTGCCTCTATGGTGAAACAATAAACATTATCCAATCTTGAGTCACTTTCATGTGCGTCAACAATCAAAGGGGTCGTGCCCGCCACACCAGAAAAATCAACACAACCAGAAAGCAATGTGCACAGTCTCTCTGCTATCTGGTGAGCTAATTTCACATCGTCCTTTGTGTATATATCAAAATAAAACATTGGGCAGAATACGCCTAAATTAACAGAGTCAATACCCCCACCAGGCGTATAAAACGCAATAAGAGGAATATTGTTAGTCAACTGCTGAGGCTTACTCTGCTTTTGAATTTTTGGACCAATTTGGTTTGCAGTAGGATTTTCACCAAGCCCTAAATACCCTAATATGGTTGCGTCCTTACTTAAAAGTTTATATATCCCGTTGTATAAATTCAGTATAGTTAATCCATTATTCACTTCCTACGACCTCCTATTATGATTTTGGATTTTACTTGAAGGTATTTTCGTATATCCATGTACTGAAGTTCTTCAGAAAACACCCTTGCAAACTGTGAATTAGCATACTCAAACGCTCTTGCAAACCATCTCTGTGGTCTTACAGCAAACCCAGGGAGTTTTCTAAGAGACCCTGCATTAGAGATACGCCTATTCCCGCCCAAGTCAGTCCACTCCTGCCCTGGTCTTGTATAGATATCCATACCAGAGCGTAAAGGGTTTTCTTCATACTTCACGCCACTAACCCGTGTGTAACTACCGTCTGCATACTGACCAGTACCATGTTCGTAGTAAATTCCTATGTGGGAATCCTTGAAATTCTTTGCAAGAGTATACACGGTAATACCAAGCTTATTATTTGCTCTCCTTGCTATATCACCTAACACCATAGAATCAATAACAGCAAATTTCCTTGAAGCGTCTGTTCTGCCATACCCTTTTTTAGTCCTTCGAATCCCTGCTTCTGGAACAGCTTCCCCCGCAAGTCTTACAGGGAAATAATGAAATTGTATAGCGGCTAAATTACTCTGAGCACGCTTAATCAGCATTTTACCAATACGGTTAAGAGTGACTCCTATTACTTTCTGTAAGTCCGCTATAAACAGATCGTCACGAAATACTATATACCCTCCGCCAAAACGGGCAGTGGGCATCTGTTTTTGAATATGATGCTTCGGAGAATACGGTCGCTTAGGCATTCCTTGTTTCCGCCTTTACTTGAATACGTGTGATACCTTCAAGAATGAAATTATTGATATCGACTGCCTTGAATTTTAGCTGGGGGGAGTGATCCTTAACAGTAATCGTATCCAAAAGAGTTGCTCCACATGCAGGCACAAAAAGAATATACTCGGCATCGGGGTGTATGCCTGGATCATACTGTTTCAAATCACCAGATACTCTTTGCATATAGCAGGGAGAATTCGTAAGTATGGGGTTAAGTTTTGTGGTTTTATCCCCATTATCGTCATATTCAGTAGTTATACTTTGAATGTCCACCACTGCATTACACACAAACATCGCTGCATAGACTGAAAGTTTTTCACCTGCGTATTCTTCTGGATATGTAGCAGCAACTAAATAGGATTCCCCTGTAACCTCATTGTTGACTATACTCCCGTTTCCTACGGAAAAGTCAGGTAAAAAGTAACCTTTCCTTGTAGCTTCTACAGCTACAGTATTGGTAATCTGAGAAGTACCCCTACCTATCAACATTTTGGTTTGCACTCCCCCCACAGTTACGGGGGAACCCTCTTTTTGAATTAGTTTGAACTTTTCTTTCGCTATCACAATTACTCGCCACCTATCGGTTCATAGTCATGTGTAATCAAACCGGCAATCGAAGTATCATAAGTAGTTACTTCCACAGAAGTTATGTTATCCAGAGCAAGTTCAAACTCACCCAGAAACCATGCTGCTCTTTCATCCCATTTGACCTTATCCTTTTTCCAAGAAGTATCAAGTGCTTTAACCTCTATATTAACTTTAAGAGCCATTAAAGGACACATGAGATAACAGAAATAGTTGACGGCTGCTTCTTCAAGGTATATCAACTCAGTTTCATCAACTATATCCATATACCGTGGAACTCTTTTCTTTACCTTTAATTCAGCGATTTGAGCAAACCCAGTCTTATCAATATCACCGTCAGGTAGATCAACTTCATCTACTCCAAGCCTGCTACGCACCTTATCCCTGAAACCTTCCTTAAGAATATCCATTACCATTACCCCCAATATGTAATTGAGATAGAAGGATATGAGTACGAATAAACAACAGTGTTACCCTCTACTTTTTCTGTATCCCCCATGTAAAGTACAGTATTAGCGGAGTCCATGATAATCACATCCCCGCCACCCTCGTTTTTGATAACAGCATACTTCGCTTTATCTGGAAGGGTTATCGTATATTGCGAACCTCTCTGAAGTTGAATTTTTTCGCTTTTCAATATAGTTGCTTTAGGCTTAGCGGTAACTACAGGCGTTTCCATAGTAGCCATCTGCATAGCTTCTCCCTTGAAAACTTCAGTTTTCTTTTTGGCTCTCGTAGATGTCTTAGACTTTGAAGTAGTAGATTTCTTTTCCATTGTTCAATAGCTCCTTTCTAAAAGAAAACCCCCGCCCATGCTATTGGGCATGGCACGGGGGCATGTATTTATCTTGGAGGTTGGTTAGTTGATAACATCAGGGAACAGTACGCCAGCCCTACGAGCAATGATCTTGTGGTCATACCATCTCTCGGACTCAACAAAGGTACAGCGAGGGCCTTCGTCATACCACTTTCTTACGAAAATGGACTGGTTGCCGTCTTTCTTCCATGCGAATGTGTAACCAAACGCAGGAACTTTTCTGCCAGGTTTCTCAGGAACGTAAGCCAGTATTGCAGACTTACCCCAGATGTATGACTTAATGTTGTTCCTTTGATTGGAAGCAACTGCCTTACCAACAATCAGGTTGTCAACCTCGAAGAACTCCTTCAGGAGAGCGTCAGGAACGATTGACAAATCCTGAACCTTAACCAGTGCTATCAAAGCAGGATGTCTACGTATCCTGTTGTAAACGGGGTACGACAGAATCAGTGTGTTGGGATTGAGAGCAATCTTCTGATGCATTGTCTCTTTTGCCCTGAGAACTGTGTCGATAGGATCAGCATTGTCGTTATCCCACTTAAGGGGCTGATTAGCACCACCAGTGCTTACAACGAGATCTGGATCGTAGTTGGCTGCGTTAAGCAGAAGGTTGGCAGCGTCGATTTCCTTATTCAGGAGGATACCCTCAGTTGTCAGAACAGTGGCTTCCTCTTCAAGATTGAAAGCCTCGTCTGCGTTCTGGATAGCCTCGTCAGGAATCCTATGACGGAGAGCATGTCCTTCACAGAAGTATGTATCGTCACTGTATGTCCAATCGATTTCATTAGCTTCTGTTCCAGGTGCACGCCTGTCATCCTGAGCTACGAAAATCTCCTCCCCATAAACAGGATACTTGTCGGACTGCTTATCAACAGGCACTTCCTTAAGAATCTGATCGGCTATATACTGATCGTTTTTATATGCTACCGAAATATTGGTAAGCAATTTATCATAATGAACAGACTGAACACTAGGCATATTCTTTCACCTTTCCTTTCCTTACGGTACATAGTAGTGGCTAATGTTAATCTTAACAGGAATGATGTCACCATCTTCCCCGTCAGCTTCTGCGTATCCGAGTACATTAAACGATCCATTACCTTCTTCTTTACCTAAAGTGGTAACAGAAACGTTTGCAGTTACACCAGTAACACCACCGTCAAATGTGGGCGGTATTTGATAGCCCTTGGCAACAGCAGTAATGGTTACTGTATCAGTCGCAGAAGTAGCAGTATGCGTGGTACCAGTGTTAATTTTAGTAGCGATCGCTGTAGCAACACTGGTAGCGTCTTCAGTACCAACTAAAGTAACGTCAATGTCTACCCCATTAAGTTTAATGGTAACATCGCCAGCAGCACTTGCTCTTGCTGTAACCTTAATTTCAGTTACTTCCTGCACACCAGGGTTCTGGGGCATTCTCTTTACAGTACCACCAGCAGCAAGGATAACCCTTTCACCATATCTTACGTTACCGCTCAAACGAACTTTGGCGATACCCGAAAGCTGTACTGCAACATTTCTACCTTCCTGAAATCCGCCCGCACTGGGAGCATTAACCAGCTTCTCGTCATTTGTAATAACCCCTAATGGGATAGCGTTGTCCACAGATGGGGTCATGCATCCACCATCACTCATACCGTAAGTGACGGCAGTATACTTCTCAATCATAGGATCTTCAAGAATATATGTTTTCTGTAAACCTGTAGTCTGTCCTGCCATAACTTATTCACTCTCCTTACTATATTTCATATACATAATCTTGGTGGCTTCCTGGATAGAAACCTTATTTTCCTGAGCATATTTCATTGCCTCGTCAGCAATAAAATCTCTGAATTCCTGTTCAGTCTCGAAGTCTGTCTTGCTAACAGGGGTCTCGGACATTGAAGCGTCATCAGCGTTCATGTCTGTAACACCCTTGCCCTCAAACTTGCTCGCAAACTCGGTGTCAAACTTCTTGATAACGTCCTTTATCTCGTCTATTGACAGAGTTGAAAGGAACTTGTTGAACATTTCCTTCGGGAACGCATTCCCCTGTGCTCTAATTCCCGCCTCAAGAGCCTGATTAATCAAATCAGCCTTATAGGTTTCAGCAAGTCCGGCCTTTTCGGTCAGTTCCTTGTTCTCTGCCTCAAGCTTCTGGATCTGCTCATCTTTCTCCGATAATGCTGAATTAACTTTTGCAAGCTCCTCGTCTTTTGCAGAAAGTTGGTCTTTAAGCTCCTGATTCTCTTTCTCCAACTCAGCAACATCGACTGACTTAACCGAAAGTTTCTCTCCCAGAGCAGTTTCCAACTCATCTTCACTGGAAAAAGTTATATCGAACTTATTCAAAACTTCCTTAATCTTATCCAGTTCCACTTGCTCTTCACTCCTTCTTCTGAGATATTCAGAACCACCTGTTCTTGCCTTGGTGTCTGTCACTAAAACAGACCCGTCTTTCGTGTAGTATTGGTATATAAGTGCATTTACAGGGATATCTTTAAATGTATCAATCACTTGTAGTTTAGACGAACTTTCAAAATCTGTAACATCAGCAGAGAAGTTGCGTATTACACTTGCCCGATCACATGCCCCTGCGTATACCAGTGAATCTTCAAGGAGTTTTCCTGCTCCGTCCTCCCCCACTAAAACATAGCAAGTCTCAACAGCGTCTTTTCCGTCTTTCTCTACTGCATATTTCTTTCCTGGTATGTGGGGGCAAGCAAAATAATCACGGATATCGTTGCCGCAGATAGAGCAAGTCCATTTTTCTGCGTTGAAGCCGATTGAGGTAGCAAAATTGATACCTGTATCAATGCCTTTAGCGACGTCATCCGTAGTGAAACCGCCCTCAAGGTTGATACCAAGAGGTATGTAGAAGTCACCGTACAAGGAGATAACATCCGTACCTGCTTGTGCAACATACTCTCTCTTAAGGTAAGCATTGAAAGACCTGCCGACAGGCAGTTTTCTATTGTTATGTACTAACAATAAAGCAACGCCTTTCTCCAAGTCCTGTGCAAATTTATTAAGCAGAGGCTCTTGGATTATTGAATAGTAAGCGGTGGGCAGGTTATCAATCAGCAAATTCGAGAACACATAGCAGTTGTCCTCGGTAAGCTGAGTCTGACTGAATCTTGAATTTATTATCTGTAATTGCTGTTCAGTTGGTTTTGGCATGATAAACACTCCTTTTCTTATTGATTATCTGAAGCATCTGTATTACCGCCCGCTCTTGGGTTTGTGTCAGTTGTTCCTGAAACAGGCTGACCATCGCTATTTCTAACGACAGCACCTGGAACTCTCGGTTCTGGACTATCAGGAGCATGACCGACAGCTCTCTGGGCGGCTTCTTCCTGTGAAATCCACCCTCTGTCATAAAGCAAGGCAATATTGTTTAACCGTGTAGACTCAAACTGCTGCTGTTCAAGTTCCGTTCTTATTTCAATAGGTCTGAAGCGGAATTCCACAACACCTTGTTTCCCTCTGATATTCAAATAAACAGTAAGCATTTTCTCCATAAAGGAAGCAATGTACTTTTGGATACCCCCCAGTCCTGTCAGATAGAGCTTTATTTCTATCTTTGCATAACTCTCTGTCTGACCTGCCCCTCTTCTGCCAAGCAGAGTAGATAGAGTTTTAACGCCACTTTGAATCAAGTTGTCAATTACATGCATCAACTTGTCTGGGTCAAAGAGAGCACCACCCTTACCACCGGCTTCACCTATCTTTAAACTGTCGTAATGGACAAACACATCATCAGGATTCAGCTTGTTGTACATTGCAATAATCTCATTAAGCCTGTCTCTCAGCCATTTTTCCTTCTTTTCGTCATTATTACGAACAGTAATAGGCATACGCTTAATCAAAACTTCTTCAACTATAGTCAAATCCAACCTTGGATACCCTTGGTTGTGAACGACTGCTTTAAGGTCATTAAGAACTTGCATCTGGAACAAAACTATGTTTAAAGCCCCTAAAATGGGAGATCTGCCGTAAGGGTCATCTATTTTTTCGTCAATTCCCTCATAGAAGAAAGTAGGGATGTCAAGATTTATACGCCCGTTGTCCTGAAATGGTATATATCTTCCGTCAACAATTTGAAATTCAACGGTAGCGGGGTCAACTAAAACAAAACGGGCAACGTCTTTTTTATCAGGTGTTAACAAAAGCTCCCCTGAAATAGCCCCTCTCGTAACTGCTGATAAAAACATTTGGTCAATGAGCTTATCCAAACTCTTTGACCTCTCAAAACCAACCATGTTGGGCGTTTTCAATCTCTTAAATAAGAGTTCAATATCTTCTATTGCTTCAGGATACTCTTCATTGCTATCAAGCTTCTTAACAGTGTAATAATAACCACTGTTACCCAACCGCACGAAGTTCCACAAAGCATAAGATATATCAGGATGAGCATCCATTAAGATATCAATAAGGTCAAACAAAGAAGAACTATTTAAAGTCCTATCATTTAAAGCAAGTTCTCTCTTTGACCTCCGAGGTAAAGAGCCACCAAGCCCACCGCCGATTTCATGTGTAGTAGCAGATACTCTATTGATCCTGCTTCCACCACCTAATTCAGGGGTAGGTGGACTGGAAGCATCATTACTTCTGGTGCTTCTCGCAAATCTTTGTATGAAATTTAACCTTAAATTATCCAACATTCCCATACAATCATCCTTTTATTTAGGATAGACACTAAGACTTATTACTTAACGATAGTGGTGAACAAGATTTCTGACAGTCCTCTCTCCTTATCCCACAAGAAAGACTGGTGTGTTCGGAGTGCACCAACATACCCGTTTTCATAATGCCATGCGTCAGTACCTGTTACTGCCGAGAGATTCCTGATCTTTATGCCGTTTACCTCTTTGACATGTTCAGAATGGAGATGAGCACCATGCCATTCTCTGAATAAAGTACGCCCCCATGCCTCGGCTGCCTCATACTGCATGTTGCCCTCGATCCTCTTCTTTTCCTTATCCATGTGGGTATACCCGATAAGACACTTACCGAACTCAACATACGTCCTCGATAGCGGGCTTGTATCCACATAGACATGCTGTGAATCTTTATACCAACAACTAAGGCATACAACAGCGTAGTAGCTTGTCATCTTATCGTGGTTTCCAGGCACATAAATCACATGGACAGGGGCTATAGTGCTTAAGATATCAATGCCTCTAATAAGCAACTCAAGACCTTTTGTGAAGAGTTTTTGCCACCTTAAGTCGTTATTTTGAAGTGTTCCTGCGGTAGTAGCCCCCTCGATTGTGTCAAAATTGAAGAAATCATTCCCTACAGGAAAAAGGATTTTTTCAATATTTCTGTCTCTTACACGACTTACAATGTCATTTATTATGTACATGAAGCACTCTTCAGCTATCTTATGGTTATAGTTATTGCCTGTTTCACCTGCCCAAGCCAATTTACCCAGGTGTAAATCAACAATAGGAACTTCCAACATGTACCCGTTCTCAACAAAGCGTGGATGTATAACAGGACCCTTGTATCGGGGAGTGAAATCCTCAAAAAACTCAGTGACGATATCATGAATGAGTTCAATATAATATTCTTTTGCCCTATATTTGTTGATTTCTGCCCTTAACCGCTTGACTTCCTCCTGCTGTAGCATTATAAAATACTTTTCTTTGCGTCTTTCCAAGGTATCATTCACCAAATGTTCTATAGGACTGTCCAAGTCTTCGTCTATATATGGAACATCATCATGGGTTATGTTAAAGGCAGTCTTTATGAGGTAAAAATCTCTTCGTTGAATGTTTAATTTCCTGCATATCTGATTGATGGTCAAGGGATTTACGTCACAATAAAGCTGTTTTATCTCTCTAAGTGTTTGTTTGCTGACCTTAATTGAACGCTTAAAAGAGGTTACGATATAGTAATCACCGTAATCTTCTACTGTAGGAGTATATTCTTCCTGACCCTCCGCCATCTTCTGTTGGTGGCGGTAGAACCGTTTTCTTACTGTTTCATAAGGCACATCTAATAGTTCAGATATTTCTTTCTTATCATAACCTTGCTTATATAGTTCAAGAGCTTGTTCAAACCAACCCATACTGCTACCTCCTTTTTGTACCTAAAATGACAGGCATGGCGAAATTGGACACACTCTCAGGAGGCTCATTACTGCACAGCCAGATAAAAGCCATTCGTGCGTCCGAAAAGTCCTTTCCAACTTTCTTATCTCCGAGCTTGGAATCGTGATCGATTTTATTACCATTGATAAGCTTTATAGCTTTTAGCTCCTCATTGGGCGAAGCTACGTCTGCATATCTGGATTTATAGTCAAGCAGTTCTACATTACCTGCATATATAAGAGATTTTGCGTTCTGATAAATTTTCAACTGAAATTGATTCGTAAATGAAGTATCTGTAGCGTCTACGCCAAGACTCATGAGCCTCTGAACAACCTCAGCAGAGTTGAACTTATCGAACAGAGCTTTCTTTACATAAACCTGACTACAAATCTGTGCAATGATTTCAGAAACATTAAGAAGATCGACAGGCAACCTCTCTTTCTTATTTGGTCGCCACTCCAGGATTAAGTCCTCAATAGGCTTATTAATCCATTTAGTGACTATCTCTCCGTCCTCAACTACCTGTGTTTCTATAGGCTCACCGTGACCTAAACATAAAACGTAACTGTCTTCTTCAACACCACAGTCACCGCCCAAAAAGTAGGTAAATTGGGGGTCAAGGTTCAAATTATGTAACTGCAAACCGATAAAATGACGCTGTTCACCTGTTTTTAGGATACGAGTAGTGATAATTTCCTCGGCAATCAAGTCCATATTTTGTGCATGCCTGCCCCATGCAGTAACAGCGTCTATCCTCTCAGGGAACTTAAACAGTGCTTCAAAATGTGACGGAGGTTTACATTCAAGCATCATTTCAGCCGTTTCAGGGTCATCCTCGTACTGCTTGTTGAATGTTTCCCTTGTAACACTGTGGTTAACTTCCCATGTAGCCCCTCTTATAGCCCACATTGTACCGCTTGTATCCTTCAAAGCCTCTTGATACTTCATGTACATAGGGCAGTTTTGGCTACGGGGGTAAGAGATAAACACCATCAAGTACTTATCACCATATCGAGTGGAAGCGGAAGTCTTCATTATGTCGTATCCAGACTTCGCACTCTCAGCAGTGTACCCGCCATATTCGTCAAACACTATTACAAGAGGGTTGAAACCTTCGTAAGACTCAGCTTCAGAGTGAGCTGAATGGCAAGTGATGTTCTTATAGAACCTGATCTTGTTCCTCATTACCTGGAACTCATTATAAGCTTGGGGCTGACGATGCTTGACCTCCTTAAACCACGGGCAGTGGCGGAGGCGGGCCTTGAGCTTCTTGAAGAAAACCTCATTAGCTTGGTTAGAGTTAATAGCAATATTGATAAGATCAATAGGCTCGTCCTTACCAAAGCTAAAATACTTATGCGGGTCAGCCATGCAACACAGCAAGTAAGCCATGTATGCCATGAATCCCGATATAAGGAAGTCCTTTCCTGAACCTTTACCGAAAAGAACGACTGCTTCAAGAACACTTCTTAGCTCATCAGGGCATATTTTCTTATTGCCAGTCAGCTTCCACCATATGATGTTGTTAAGGGTTTCAAGGAGTTCAGTCTGTTTTCCAGGATAGGGATTCTCCTTCAGGAACTTGTCCGACTTAAAAAACGTAAGGAGGTCTACAGGGTATTCACGCCAAATACCCCCACTGTCTACTTTTTCTTCGACCAAACCTATAAAATCATCGATTAAATGTACAAGATCCAATGTATCACCTACAGAATAGCTTATAGACAGTAATAAAGAAGCTTAGGAGTCCGATTATCCAACCGCCCCAACGGATAAACCCTTCAGCAACGGCTTTTTTACCTTTACTCTGACTCTCATAGTCTTCTATTCGTTTATTTACAGCGATAAGGTCTTTTCGGAAATCGTTAACAAAATTTGTAAATTCATATTTCAGTGAACTGATTAGACCTTCAGGCTCGAAAAGATGTTTTCGGAACAACTCTGACTGCTCTATCTGATTCCTCTGGACTTCGGCTACAGCATCACGCAAGTCATTATACTTTCTTAAATCAATACGGGTCTGCTGCAACTCTTCCCTGAGTTTCTGTACCATTTCGAAAAGTTCTTTGTTTGAATACCACTGTTCTTGCATAGAAGCACCCCCTATTGGCGTATAAGCGTAGAAAACCATTGAGTTCCTTTTGCAATGCGTAACCTTTCGGCTATCTTTGGCATCTTGTCGGGGCATTCTTCCTGAATGACCTGCAAAACGATCTCCATGAATTTTCTTATATTGTCGTAGTCATTGATTTCCCTCTGGATTTCAGTCATGTGCCTAAGAAGCTCTCTCATTTCAGAGGATATGGCCTTATAAGACATTGCCCCTACCAGTCTTCCTTGCTCAGCCGCTTTTTCTTCCATAGCGTCTAACAGGTTCTTGGTACGGGTAAAAAGAGAACCAATTTCATGAATGATATCAAAATTAGTGTTAACAGCGTCCATAAGCCGTTCCTTACTCTCTTTAACAAGGGCTTTTTCAACGGCGGGGACTCTTTTCATGAAGCGGTCAACATCATCCCTTGTAACCAGATCATTGTTAGGGATTTTACCTGACTGGTTAAGCTCGTCTGCTATCTGCTGATGTGTCAACCCGCTTTTCTTTAAAAGAATAGTGTCTTCTTCAAGTTTATATCTTACAATCTTATTTCTTGTTGCGTACATTGGCTCCACGAAAAAACACCACCTTCACATTAGAATAGGCATATACACACTGTTCCTAACAGAAGGTGGTAGCCAAAAAGGTATACGATAGGTAGTTTATGGTAAAAATTCAAGAATTGAATGATATGAATTAAAAGTGGGTTAAGGACTGATGTAAATTTAAGGCAAAAAAGTAAAATATCATGTTGTCAAATTAAAAGCACCGACTAATATATCTATTTAAACTTTATATTATATTTATATATTAGTCGGTACTTTTATTTTGACAACATGGTTTCTGTCAATATGACCATTTATTAACATTTGTTAATGAGACTGATGATTTTCTTAGAATTCTTACCGTCATTAAGGACTTCATCAAATTCGGCGCAGGAGACCCCGTCCTCTTAGGGCGGGGAGGAATGCGC
>ERZ795060.2089-NODE-2089-length-21215-cov-7.928497_pt1 | contig 21215 bp, 19 predicted proteins | sample MGYA00375144_ERZ795060 | MGnify/ENA primary metagenome ERZ795060 (study PRJEB30189, sample SAMN05720157) | activated sludge metagenome | isolation source: anaerobic digester from wastewater treatment plant | place: Japan | collected 2015-05-15 ...
TTTTCTTCTTCCCAATATATATAAGAAAAGTCTGAAAAGTTGACATTTCTAAAAAAAATACGGTATAACTATCTTGTTAATAAGAAGAGTAATGAGATGGAAAAAGAAAAAGAGAGTGAGAGAGAGATATATGAAAAAGAGATAGCATATCTAGACCTTAAGAACAAAATAGTGAAAGAAATTCATCCTATTCTATTATCTCTGATAGTTCCCATATTAAGTGATAAGCAATTTGACTTCTTTACAACTATTTTGAAAAAAGACTTGAAAATTCCCCAGGAGGACTCATTTTTCCTATCTTTTTATTGCGAAATCCAACCTATAATAGGGGAATGTAAACAAAATCCATTGTTCCTAACCCCCAGCCAAAAAGAAGAGATAAAAAATACTTTTCTTCAACTTCTGGAAAAATGGAAATTTAAGAATAGAATTACTTATCACAACGGGGAAGACAACCCCTATTGGGATAAAATATCATACCAACCAAAATATTTTTTGCCCAAAGCTCCAGGACTTACACTGAGGACTTTTGCTAAAAACAAAGGAATTGATTATAATTCGCTTATGTATTTCATCCGTAAATATCCTTTAACAATGGCAACTTACCTAAACCTAAATATAAAAGATAGACCCCACGAAAAACTATACTATATTAAACAAACTGATTATTCTAACGATAATAATATAGACCCTGAAATGATATATTATCTTATTAAAGCATACCAGAGAATAAAAAAGATTTATTCGTTTTGGTTAGCTCTTCTTAAGTGGGAAAAAAAATTAACAAAAAGCGGTGCTACCAAGTGGATACAAAGAAAAATAAAAATGGGTATTGTGCCTCCTGATTTTTTCTATTCTGCATCGTATATTAAAAAATCAGAACAATCCCATATAGAGTTACTCCACAAAATTGATAAATCCCAAAAAGAACCCGTCATTCCTAAAGAACAATGGAACCCTCCAGATAAAACAATATTGTCTTTTCAAGAAATTAGAATGTTATTTAATCGTTTAGAATATATCTTACAAGAGAAAAAAAATGAATTTAATAAACTCTTACAAGAGGCAAAAAATGAATATAATAATAAACCCTTGCAAACTATAAAAATAAAAGACCTTCTTTTAAACCCCGTAGAACATAGAGAGGAAAACTAATCTTTCTTATTTACTCTGTCTCTTATTTCACGGAAGACAGGAATATTAAAAAAAATAAATAAAACTATACAAATCAATATAAGCCACTCATATATATCTTTCTTCCTAATCAAAGATACTCTTATTCCACGGAGAAAATCATTAGAACTATTCTCTATTACCCTGATTGTTACATATAAAAACAATCCTATTCCGTAGGCAATTAAAGTATTTAAAATAAACCTTTTTATGATATTTAAGGTGTTCAACATACTCTTTTTTATAATACTTTTGTTTTTTATTACAATTATTATGCTACATATAAATAACCCTATTATATATATAGGAATTCCTATTCTCACAAATAATTTAACCTTTGTAGGTGTTTTATCTGATGATATGCCTGATACTTTTTCAATCATTGCTTGCCTTACCTTACCCTGTTCCTCTGGTGGTAATTGTAAAAACATATCATCTTGTTTAAGTAAAAAATTCACCACCTTTATTTTTTCTGTATCAGGCAACTCATAAAACAATGGGTCATTAAAAACATTACCTATATTCATTTTAGCCCCTGATGTCTCTAATGGAAGCGCATTATATAAAATTCCCTCTCTACTTTTCTGATATAATGTATTGTTTTCATTCATCGGCTCAATTCTAATACATAAATACAACCCTATCCCACAACTAATAAAAATAATTAAAACGAGATACCTCTTTATAATTCGTAATAGCCACATAATACCACCCCTCTTATTTTTACTGGCAAAGGAAAAGATAGAACAAGGGGGAAAATCTCTACAAGCCATTCTTTCACTAAAAAACACGCTATTGCAAGAGTTAAACAACCTAAACTCAATAACATCATCAAGATTTTCCCAATTATCAAAATTAATCTATTTCCTCCATTACTTTCTATTTCTACTTTCATTTACCCCCTTTTTAAAATCACCCAAAACCATCTCCATAAGAGCCGTTCTTTTATCCTTTCTAACCACATTATATCTCAAAATTTAAATTCAAGAAAATATATAGTCCGTCAGGGGGGGTATTACATAAACTAATAAAAAATGTCTGCCTAACCTTGTGCCATATTTGTGCCATAAAAGGGGGAAAAATTGTGAAATCTTGGGAAACAATGTGAAAACAAAAAAGTGAGTAAATCCCTTGATACACAATCAATTTACTGATTTTTCAAGAAACTTATAAAATTGCCCTGATTGGAGCCACAGTCCAGTGCTCTATCCACTGAGCTACACCCACCATATATGGCAAATAGCAAATGGCAAGTGGCAAATACTAAAAAATTATATGCTATATTTTAAAATTATTATGGTTTAAAGTAAAGACCTAAATTTCCTTATTTTCTTTACAAGCCGTTCAAACTTTTGGTAGAGCCCTTCAAATGTTCTGCCATCAATATATCCGATTTTTAAAGCGAAAAGCAAGATTGAAATTGTCTCGTAGAGTGACCGAATAGAGAAATTAAGAAAATTTTTAAATTCTTGTTTTGAACTACTCCCTGCCCCTTCAGCAATGTTATTAGAAATTGAAAGCACTGCAGACCGTAATTGATTTCCTAAACTATTTTGAATTTTTGAAGGAACCTTTTCAGATAGCAAAAATATCTCAACTCCTAAATCAACTGCTTCTTTCCAGATATCCAGTTCTTCAAACCTTAACATTTCACTACCCTTCCCCTACTTGCCAGATACTACCTGTTATTCACCACTTGCCATTTGCCACTTGCCATTTGCTACATGCCATTTGCTAATTTAGTGCGCCTGGCCCGACTCGAACGGACAACTTATCTCAGGAGGGGGGAAGTGTCCCCCCTTCCTGAAGTAGTTCTCCCCCCTCTTTTAATTGGGGAACGATACCTTTCCCCAATTCTTGCCCTTACGGGCTTCGGTCAACGGGCTTCCTCCACTTAAACATTGGCGGACAGGCACCATCTCGGCCTCTGTGCTAAACGGTGCTCCTTACTCGTCGCACCAGCACCCCCTTTCGTTGCCCTTGCCGAGTAAAACACTTATGCTTTATATTCAATTGATAGCAGGATAAAAATTGTAGTGCGCCTGGCCCGACTCGAACGGGCAACCGTTGGGTTCGAAGCCCACCACTCTATCCAGTTGAGCTACAGGCGCAGATAACTCTTTTATTTCCCCCTCACCCTATCCCTCTCCCACAAAGGGGAGAGGGAGATAAAGCCCCCCTCACCCTAACACTCCGCCTGCGGCGGACAGGTCTCTCCGCCACTGAGACATTGGCGGACTTATGCCACAAAGGGGAGAGGGAGATAAAGCCCCCCTCACCCTATCCCTCCGCCTGAAATAGACCTACACCGCACATTTCAGACACAATGAACGAAATGAAAAAAGAGAACCTGCTCATCTCTTCAATATTATACCTTTTATTTTGTTTTTGTATAACCTGTTTCTTTAAGGGAAAATGAGATAAGAAAAGATATTAAAGACAGAGAAAGACATAGAAGTAAGATTGCTCTGTAGGCAGATGCAGGATAGATAATCACTCCTGATATTTCAAGTGCAGAATATCTGAAGTGGTCCATTATTCTACCTGCAATAAAATTGATAGAAGAAACAAAAAGATAGGAAATAGTATTGAGAAACCCCACAGAAGTTGCAGCAACCTCTATAGAATTCATCTCTTTCATTACAGTGATATAAACAGGAGATACAGCAGCAGAAACTGCAAGTAAAAAATATGAAAAGAGAAACAATAATGGATTGATGTTAAATAACAGATTAAATAAAATTAGGGAAATTGCTATTAATGTAGATGTTGTTGAAAACATTATAATGGGTTTCCTTCTTCCTGTAATATGCGATGTATAGGCAGAGAGAAAGGCAAAGAGTGTATTTGCTACCATCATTACAAAAGTGAAGGATGCTGCTTTTGCAGATGAAAAATTACAGAAGTCCTCAAGTAATTTTTTACCGATAGATGACTGAAAGAGAAAATAAATTCCAAATACAGCAGGTCCTGAAATAACTACTGGTAGCGTGTGCGTATTTCTTACAACTTTGAAAAAACGGGGAAGAGAAAATGTCTGCTTCTGTATAAATGAGCCTCTTGTCTTTTTCAAAAAAGGAATACTTATGGCTGTAAAAAAAGAACATAAAATACCCGCAACAAGAAAAGAGTTTCTCCAGCCGATAAAATTGACTGAACGCTCCAGTGGATAGGTAGCAATAATACCACCTGAATACCCCAGAATGAGGGAAAGCCCGAGATACAACGGGAATTCTTCTGGTTCGTAAATTGTACTCAATATCTTTATCAAACTTATAAAAATAAAACCAGCACTGAACCCTACAAAACATCTTGCAAGGAAGAGAATAAAAGGGGAATAAGAAAATGGGAATAAGACAGAACTGAAACTGAATAGGCACGCACCTAAAAGGAATGTTCTGAAACCACCAAATCTGTCTGCAGATATGCCTGCAAAAACCTGCATAATCCCATATACCAAAAATGTAAGAGCGGCAAGTCCTGTCACAGCGGTTGCTGAAAGGGAAAACTCTGACTGTAACTCATTGAAGATTGTTCCGGGAACCCCTACGCGCTGAAAGTAAGAAAAGAAGTAGATGATGTTTACAAGTAAAAACAATACCACCCTTTTCTGTTGCTTTTTTTCTTCCATAACAGGACTTATTTATCAGAGGAACCTTCGTATTTTTTAAGTGCTTTTATGAGGGACTTCGCTTCCTCAGGCATCTCTACTTTTCCTTCAAGCAGAATTTCTCTGGCGGTTATATTATCCACACCATAGAAGATTTTGTTGGCTTCATTTTCACACATAATAAGCCCACCTTCTATAGAGCCACCTAAAAAGGCACCTCTTGCCCTTGAATATATAAAAAGCCCTGTTGCCGGCAACCCCGCTCCTAAACCTACATCCCTTCCCACAGGACCGGCAGCAGCAGATATCTCTCCTCCTATCTTTACAGGGGACTTAAGAAGGAGCGTCAGCCCCTCTTCATTCATAACCAGAAGGATTGCGTCTATCATCTTTCCACCAATCTGTAATCCGAAACTTCCTTCTGCGGTTGCCATAAAGGCAGGTGGACTCCACTCTCCTGTCTCTTTGTTTTTTGCAAGTATAATACCATTACCCCCCTTTGCACCAACAACAAAACCACCCTTGTATTGTCTCAGGAAGATGATTGCATAGGCATCCTTAAGAAACTGCTGGGGTATTGCAGAGTCCTGAGAAGCCATTATATATCTGAGGTTATATTCAGCATTCTTAATCCTCTGGACGAGAGACCTTCTGGAAACTGCTGCATATGCAAAAACTGAAGCAAGGGTAAATATACAGAGCACAATTAAACCTGTTTTTTTCATAATAACCTCCCCGTTATAAAGTAAATAAATGTTCGCTGCTCATAGTCCATTGTTTTGCACACAATCTCTTTACGTAGATATTTACTAAACCCCGTTGTTTTAATTATACCTTTTTATTGCCCCCTCACCTTATTCCTCTCCCCCGTGGGGAGAGGGTATGGGTGAGGGGCTTTTCCCTCTTCTCTCTACGACTCTTATCAAGCGGTGTTCAGTAAGCATTTACCTCTTTACTCTTTTATTATACCCTTTTTATAAAATAAAAAAAGTGTTATAATTAACGGGCAGGAGGAGCAAATGAAGAGTTATAAAAAAGAATTAACTTTTAATACGGAGAAACGTATTGAATTTATTAACATTACAGACGAGGTTCAAAAAGCAGTGAAAGAAAGCGGAGTAAAAGAAGGTTTGTGTCTTGTAAATGCAATGCATATCACAGCAAGTGTTTTTATAAATGATGATGAGAAAGGACTTCATAAGGATTTTGAAAAGTGGCTTGAAAAACTTGCTCCACATCAACCGGTTGCACAGTACCAGCATAATATATCTGAAGATAATGCCGATGCCCATATGAAAAGGCAGGTTATGGGTAGAGAAGTCGTCATTGCCATAACTGATGGTAAACTTGATTTTGGTCCATGGGAACAGGTCTTTTATGGAGAGTTTGATGGAAGGCGACCAAAACGGGTTCTGATAAAAATCATCGGCGAATGAAAATTAAACTTGTAACCCTGTGTCAGGGAATAACTGCTATACAATCTATTTCAATAAGAACACCTTTTGGTAGATTGGAAACTTCAACTGTTGCACGCGCAGGTTTGTGCTTGAAGAATGATGCATAAACAAGATTCATATTATCAAAGTCCTTTATGTCTTTAAGATACACTGTCGTTTTTACAACATTTTCTATAGAACACCCTGCCTCTTTTAAGATTACAATGATATTCTGGATAACCTGCTGTGTCTGTGCAGTTATATCTCCCTTAACAACCTGATTTGTGGAAGGGTCTACAGGAATCTGCCCTGACAGAAAAACAAGATTACCTGCAATAACCGCCTGTGAATAAGGGCCTACTGTCAGGGGTGCTTTATCAGTTGAAATTGTCTTAAACACTGTTTTACTCCCTCTTTAAACCTTTCAACCTCATCTTTAACACTTCTACCTTTGATATCTGCTGTTCCTATAACCTTTCCGCCCTTTAATTCCACAAGATGACGGAAATTAGACATTGCCCTATCTTTTCCCTTTCCACTGCCATATGTTATATATAGAAATACCTTCTTATTTGTAAGATCTACATTTTCAAGGAATGTGCGCATAGCAGGGGTTATATCAAACGCCCACACAGGAGAACCTAAAAATATAATCTCTGAGTGTTTAATGTCAGGGGTATACTCTAATTTAACCTTTTTCTTTGTAAGAGCATCTATACAGTTTTTTAAGAAAGCTCCGGTAGATGGTGATTTTAAAGGATTTATCGCAACAGAAAAACCTTCTGCCCTTAAAGATTCTGCCAGAGATTGGGCAAGAAATTTCGTCCTTCCTGATAAAGAAAAATATATTATGGAAATTTTCATAGTTATATGATATAATTCTCTCTCAAAATTTTCAAGTCAAAGGTTATATGGAAAAAGAAAACATTATTTTAAAGTTGATGGCACTCTCACTGGAAAGGAAAGCATCGGACATCCACCTTCAAACTGGTTCCCATCCTGCTTTACGGATAAAGGGTGAGATAGTCCGGCTGGAAGATTTTCCTGTTTTAGATGTAGAAACAATGCAGGGAATTATATCTTTTATACTGAAAGAAGAGAAAGACAGAGAGAACCTTGAAAGGAAGGGAAGTATTGATACATCTCTTGGGGTTCATAATATCGGGAGATTCCGCATCAATATATTTAAACAGCGCGGTTCTTTATCTCTGGTAGCAAGGAGAATTTCAAATGTCATACCTGACTTTCACACCCTTAATCTTCCCCCTTCTGTATCTAAAATATCCCAATTCCCCAATGGCCTTGTTCTTGTTACAGGACCGACAGGAACAGGAAAATCATCTACACTGGCTGCTGTAATTAATGATATCAATAAGAATAGACAGTGCCATATACTATGTATAGAAGACCCTATAGAATACCTTTATAAAAATGAGAGGGCAATCATTACACAGAGAGAAATAGGGATAGATGTTGATTCTTTCAGAGAAGCGTTAAAATATGCAGTAAGACAGGACCCTGATGTAATCCTTGTGGGTGAGATTAGAGACAGTGATACAGTAGAGTTTGCTCTGCAGGCAGCGGAAACAGGGCATCTTGTCTTCGGGACACTACACAGTTCCAATGTTTCTCTCACCATCTCCCGCATACTGAACTTCTTCCCTCAGGAAAGACATCTACAGGTAAGAAGAGCGTTGAGTATGCATCTACGTGCTGTAATATCACAACTTCTGCTTCCCTCTATAAATCCTGAGATCCATCTCATTCCTGCGTGTGAAATTATGTTTGTTTCGCCCCTCATCAGTCGTCTTATAATGGAAGGAAAGGATGATAAGATAATAAAAGCAATAAAAGCAGGAAAAGCGGAAGGGATGCAGGACTTTGAAGATGCACTTATTGAACTTGTCCATAAAAATCTTATTGATGAGGAAACCGCACTGAAATATGCAGAAAATCCCCACAGTTTAGATATGAAACTTAAAGGAATTTATCTCAGTGAGGAAGGTGGTATTGTCACATAATATACTACCAGGTCCAGAATGTTCTCCAGAGAAAGTACATAATCAGCAGAGATATAAAGATTGCAACGAAAAGGAAAGCAGTTTGCGGCAGAAATGTCTTCAGGATGCTGATTATCAATATACCAGCCAGAGGGATTGTAAACCCTTTAATTACCCATCTTTTTATTTCATCTTTATTTCTAATCAGGTCCTGTTTAATAGATAGAACAGGTCTATTGCTATTGCCACATTTAATACACTCAACCGAACTGCCAGAATTGGTCGTTCCACATTCACCACATATCCATATCTCTCCCTTCTGTATCAACTTTTCTCTTTCAGCAATCTTTATCTTATGGGTAATTTCAGCGCTGTCTTTAATGGAACGTGCTCTGTAATAATACGGCAGTGCCTCTTCATATTTTTTCAGGTTAAAGTATATGTCTCCTATTTCTGTAAATATCTCGGAGGTATGCGGATTTTTCTTGGCATTTGCTTTCAGAGTTTTGAGTTTCCTTTCTATCCTGCTTCTGAATTCTAACTCAATCCCACGACTTTCAAGAATACGGAAAATAAAATAACTGAGAGGTAGAGGGAAAATACTCCAGAAGCCAATAGAAAAGCGTGAAAGCGGTAAAGAAAATAATATACATAAAACAGTTATAACTGTAAGTATTAAAAGTTCTGGAACTTCTATCTCTTTATCAATATACCTGTTAAAAACACAAAAATAAAATTCTACAGCAACTATTACCAGTATGGCGCCAAACTGCAATCCAAGGAAAAAACCCCCGCCATAATCAATCATCATATAATCCTATTTCTGAACAGTTTTAACTTATCATTGCACGCTAACATTGCCCGTTGAAGGGTCGTAGCGGAAACTCATCCCTTTTGGTGGTTCTGGCAACCGGTCAATGTATTTCTTCTCCACAAGTTCGTTTAAAGAATAAGGATATCTTCCTTCCTGAGCCTGAAATGTATTTATCTTATTCTTCAGATACAGCACATCATCCATTGCTTTTGACCTTTTCAGTGCTGTTCCCATAACTCCACCATATTTTTCTATTGCATTAAAAGGAGTAAGTTCCTCCTCTGTCTTTTTCTTACGGCTGCAGGATACAAATCCTGAAAGTATAAACAATATACACAGCCCTGTTATAATTTCCTCTTTTTTCATTTTTACCCCCTCTGTTTCTCTAAACCAATTATACCCTATTTTTTTATTGTTGCCATATACTATTTGGAATATTTATAATTATTGAATACATCTGGTGATGAATAACAAGTCTCGACTTTTTACTTTTGACTTTTTATTTACCAGTTAAAGATACGTCGTGCCATCATAACCAGGAAAGTTCGTGTCTTTACCTGCCTGTCAGGTTTTACCTTTCTATATATAAGAATTGCAGATATCTGACAGAAAAGATTTATAAGGAAGAGCATACCGTAGGAATCTATTGTCATTCTGCCAATCTGAATATTTACATCAGAAAATACATTCAGTATATAACCTGAAGTTATCCGGGCAGAACCATCTACAAATCCTATCCATCCGTAGAATATAGAGGTGTAATAGATAACATTAACATCTTTTAGAATACCAACATACAGAAAACGTGTGTCACCTATTGCCCGTCCAAGAAGGGTAGCACCTGAAATGCCATATAACAACATTGAAAATGCAAACACAGAAGGATAGCTTCTTGATAAAAGGAGAAATCCAGCGGGCACAAATATATATATACATAAACTCAGAATAACAACAGGTCTGCCACCAAATTTATCTCCTAAGTACCCCCATATAAAACCCATAATTATAGAACCCAGCAGGGTAGCATTATCAAGCAGGACAACATTCCCGGGGTAAAAACCTAACTTTTCCCTGGCAAAAAGAGGTAAAAAAATCATCATAGAAGCACCAAATAAAGCCAGACCTACAGCAGCAAGAAAGTAAAGAAAGTTTTTATCCCGTAATGGCTCTATAACCTGTGTTAATATAATTCTGGGTTTTTTACCATTTCTTAAAGGTTCTCCTCCGGTAACAAAAGTCATAAAGTAGACACTTAAAACCCCGAATATACAACCCGTGCCTATTAAAAGCATATAACTGTCAATTTTCCCTCCCGTCACTCTGATAACATAACTGGCGAAGAAAATAGCTACAAAACCCGTGATGTTGGATAGTGTAAGGTTCAGAGCAGAATACCTTCCACGCAAATTATCAGGCACAAATTCTTTAGACCATGAATAGAACCCTGTTTCTCCGATAGCGCGAAGAAGAGCAAAAATGGAAATGGTGACCATCAAATAAGCAAGCCCTGCTCTGTTTCCATAATGGTTGATAATCCACGGGAGAGAAAGCAGAGACGCTATAATAATTTTGCGGGAGCCAAAACATATAAGGTATGTCCTTTTACTACCAATGTATTCTATATAACTGCTTAAAAAAGGGGCGATAATTCCACAGAAGGGAAAGAGAGAAAGAATGGCACCTATCAGTTGCTTCGGAATTCCGAGTTCTCCCATAAAAAGTAGAAATACTGAACCAAAAACTGTGAGGAGACAGAATATAGTATTAAATGCATTTGATGCACAATACCAGTAAAGTCCTTTTATTATCTCTCTGTTATTTAATTCTGCCATTTTTCTATCCTGATAAAAGTGTTTGAGTGTGTATGATATGTTACACCAGAAGGATTGTTTGTCAATGTCTGAGTTATCTTTATCTATTGATAAAAAAGTTAGAAACCAATATAATATAAATAAGGGGATTTAATGATAAAGACATTTGAAGAGAAATGCAGGTTACTCAACTATGAATTGTATCTGCTCCATACTATCTCAAAAGCTATAAAAGAGACCTTAAGTGAGGGAAGAATTCTTAATATAACACTGACCGCTCTGACAGCAAATGGTGCATTAGGACTGAGCAGAGCCGCTATATTCTACTACGATAAAGAAAAAAATATCATCTACGGTAAAAAGGGGATAGGACCTTTTGATGAAAAAGAAGCGTCAAAAATATGGGAAGAACTCAGCAAAAACGAAATATCTTTAGAAGAATACCTTCAACACAATCTTGAAGAAGAACTCGCGAGTCAGAAGTTTCCTCAGCTGATTAAAGAGATAGTTATTAATCTTGACGAACTATCAGAAGATAACTATTTCAAAAGAGTTATTGCTGAAAAAAAGGTTTTTCATCTGACGGACATAAATGAGTTTGCCCGGCTTCCAGATAAAGTAAAGCAATTGTTAATTCCTTCTGAAATAGTAATAATGCCATTGTTTTCATCCAGGGATATACTCGGTATTATTATGGCAGATAATGCATTTCATTATAACCCGATAGATGAATCTACAATAGTTCTTATCTCGTTACTAAGCATCCAGACAGGCATAGCACTGGAAAATGCCATTACTCATAACATACTGATACAGCAATTTGAAGAATTGAAAGATCTGCATAATACAATGAAACATCTTCAGGAAGAGCTGATAAAGAAAGAAAAACTTTCTACAATAGGAAGGATGGCATCTTATTTTATCCATGAGATTAAAAATCCACTTGTTACAATAGGCGGATTTGCAAAAAGGATAGCAAATGAAAATAATCTTGATGTTATCCACAGAGATGCCGATATTATATTCAAAGAGATGAAAAAACTGGAGCAGATTTTGAATAAATTGTCCACATTTACACTTCTTGCTCCTTTGAGGATAGAAAGGCTAAATCTCCTTGATGTTGTTAAGGAAGTCATTGACTTCTTTGAATTAGAGTTTACAAGGAAACATATAAATCTCAAGATAGATATCCCTGAAGATATATCTCTTAAAGCCGAAAGGGTCCAGATATTTGAGGTGCTATTCAATCTGATATCCAATTCTGTTGAAAGTATGATGACAGGAACGATAACGATATCAGCCCGTATAGAAAATGCCTATCTGAAGATAACAGTGGAGGATACAGGTAGAGGTATTCCCAAAGAAAATCTTCCGCATATCACAGAGCCTTTTTTCTCAACAAAAACAGAAGGTTTCGGACTCGGTTTATTTATAGTTTCCAATATCATTGAAAATTATGGCGGAAAACTCGAGATAACATCCGTTGCACAGAAGGGAACCAAAGTAAATGTTTATTTTCCCGTATAAAAAATAAAAAGGAGGTGTGGAAATGAGTAAAAAAAGAATTCTTATAGTGGAAGATGAGGATAACGAGCGGTTGCTTTACAAGGAAGAACTTGAAAAAGAAAATTTTGATGTTGTGTGTTGCCCGAATGGAAATGAGGCGGTAGCGTTTATTGAAAAAGAAAATTTTGACCTTGTTATCTTAGATATCCAGATGCCCCATATGGATGGGATTGAAACACTGGGAAGGATATTAACAAAGAAGAGAAATCTTCCTATAATTATATACACTGCATACCCTCAGTATAAAGACCAGTTTTTAACATGGGCTGCGGATGCTTACCTTATTAAAAGTTCTGACCTGTCAGTATTAAAAGATAGGGTAAAAACAATACTCAGTGAAAAATGAATTTAAGAAACGTAACGACATTTATACTTGCAGGCGGTAAAGGGGAACGACTATACCCTCTTACAAGGGACAGAACAAAACCTGCTGTTCCTTTTGGCGGGATATATAGAATTATTGATTTTCCTTTAAGTAATGCTATAAACTCTGGCTTGAGAAAGATTTATATCTTCACACAGTACAAGTCCCTTTCGCTTCACAGACATATAAGAGAGGGATGGAATATCTTTTCAAGAGAATTAGGGGAATTTATTGACCTTGTTCCTGCACAGCAGAGAATTGGTGAGGACTGGTATCAGGGAACTGCTGATTCTGTTTTTCAGAATATAAATATATTAGAAGATGAGAAACCGGAACTGATACTTATTCTTTCCGGTGACCAGGTTTATAAAATGGATTACAGAAGAATAATCTCTGCACATATTGCAAACAAATCGGATATTACCATAAGTGTATTTGAGGTTCCGATAAAAGAAGCGCATAGATTCGGGGTACTCAAATTAGATGAACACAACAGGGTTATTGATTTTAAGGAAAAACCTTCAAACCCCATCCCCGACCCTAAAAATCCGGAGGTTGCTCTTATTTCAATGGGAATATATGTATTTAATCTTGAAATCCTCATTAAAAAAGTCGTTGAAGATGCAAAAAGAATAGACAGTACCCATGATTTTGGAAGAGATATCATTCCTTCAACGATAGGAAAAAACAATGTTTATGGATTCAGATTTATAGATGAGAATAAAAAAGATACAAAATACTGGAGGGATATTGGAACAATAGATGCCTACTGGGAAGCAAATATGGACCTTGTGAATATAGACCCGTTATTAAATCTTTATGACAGGGAGTGGTTAATCAGAACATTCCAGGTCCAGTACCCTCCCGTAAAAACAGTGTTTTCGGGTGAAGACAGGAGAGCATCTGTCACTGATTCAATGATATCAAGTGGATGTATTATAAGTGGAGGAAAGGTCTATCACAGCATACTATCTCCCAATGTTAGAATAAATAGCTACTCGGAAGTTGTGGATAGCATCCTGTTTGAAAATGTCAATGTCGGAAGATACTCAAAAATCAGGAGAACCATAATAGATAAAGATGTGGTAGTCCCTCCAAACACAGAAATCGGGTATAACCTTGAAGAAGACAGGAAGAGATTTTATGTCTCTGATAACGGAATAGTTGTTGTACCCAAAAAATACAAATGGTGAGGTGCATATGTCAGAGTTGAGAAAAGACCCTGTTATAGGAAGATGGGTGGTAATAGCCACGGATAGAAAATTCAGGCCTTCCGATTTCGTTTCAGTATCCGAAGTAACACAGGAAACATTCTGCCCTTTCTGCCCGGGCAATGAGGATAAAACTCCTCCTGAGATATTTGCTATAAGATACGGGAATACTCCTCCAAATACACCGGGCTGGGAAGTACGGGTTGTACCTAATAAATTTCCTGCTTTAAGGATAGAAGGAGAACTTAATAGAAGAGGTATGGGTATGTATGATATGATGAACGGTATAGGCGCTCATGAGGTAATAATAGAAACACCGCAGCATAAAAATTCAGCAAATGAACTTATGGATATAAAGGACTTTTCTTTGACAACAATGATTAATATCCTTGAAACATATCAGATACGATGCATAGACCTGAAAAAAGATGCCCGTTTCAGATATATACTGGTGTTCAAAAATTTTGGCAAGGAAGCGGGGGCTTCCTTATCTCATCCCCATTCCCAACTCATAGTAACTCCTGTTGTTCCCAAGAGAGTGAAAGAAGAACTTATGGGAGCAAAATGGTATTATGAATATAAAGAACGGTGTGTGTGGTGTGACATAATAAATCAGGAAATTGACAGTGGTAAAAGGATTGTTGAACAGAACGAGGCGTTTATAGTTATAGCTCCCTTTGCTTCAAGGTTTCCTTTTGAACTTTCTATATTACCTTTAAGACATTCTCCTGATTTTGAATATATAACACCGAAGGAAAAGGAGTTACTTGCAGAAATTCTCATCAAGACATTTAAGAAAGTATCAAGAGGACTTAACAATCCTTCTTATAACTTTATGGTGCATACCGCTCCCTGCAGGTATCCAAGACCGGGTTACTGGCAGACAATAGAAAAGGACTACCACTGGCATCTGGAGATAATACCACGACTGGTCAAGCAGGGTGGATTTGAATGGGGAACAGGATTTTATATTAACCCTACCCCACCTGAGGAAGCAGCCGATTTTTTAAAGTCCCTGAGTGTATGAAAGGAGAAAAAAAATAATGAAGAAAAAGAATATCTGTTTGGTTTCTGCCGAAGCAGTTCCATTTGTAAAGGTAGGAGGTATGGCTGATGTTGTGGGTTCTCTGTATAAATATCTTAAAAGTAGAGAAAACATATATCTGTTTATCCCTCTTTACAAGCAGGTAAAAGAGAAATATAAAACAGAAAACATTTCCCCGCTGGAGGTAAGATTTTTTGAAAGCAGAGTGGAAAATGGATTCCTGGCAAAAAGCAGGGAGTTTCCCGATGTTTATTTTATAGGACATAACAAATATTTTGATAGGGATGAACTTTATGGCCCGGGGGGAAAGGACTATCCCGATAGTGCAGAAAGATTTTCTTTCTTCTCAAAGGCAGTACTTGAAGCAGTAAAGGTTTTGAAGATAAATACAGATATATTTCACTGCCACGACTGGCATACTGCCCTGCTCCCTTTATATCTGAAATTAAATTATAAAGAGCCCTTCCCGAAAGCAAAGACTCTTTTCACAATTCATAATTTAGGATATCAGGGCGTTTTCTCTATTGATAAGTTTCACCTTTTAGGACTTCCCTGGCAGTACTTTAATATGGAGGAACTTGAATTTTATGGTAATGTTAACTTTATGAAGGCAGGTATAATACATTCGGATATGTTAAATACGGTCAGTCCAAACTATGCCAGTGAAATACTTACCCCTGAATTCGGACATAATCTTGATGGACTTTTGAGAAAATATCAGTATAAATTAAAGGGCATACTCAATGGTATTGATTATCAGGTCTGGAACCCTGCTTTTGATACTTCGATAGCAAAAAGGTACAGAAGTTATAAGAGCAAGGGCGAAAATAAAATAGCCATCCAGAAAAAACTATCGTTAAAGGTAGGTAAGGATATTCCCATATTCGGTATGGTAAGCCGCCTCGCTGAACAGAAAGGCATTGATTATCTTGCTGAAATAATGGGGCAACTGCTCAAAAAAAACCTGCAGGTTGTCATATTAGGAGATGGTGATCCCAAATATAAAGAGTTAATCTCTAACTGGCAGAAGAAAATGCCTGAGAAATTATCTTTTACATCCGGCTTCAATGAAGAGATGGCACATCAAATATATGCTGGAAGCGACTTCTTTCTTATGCCTTCAAGATTTGAACCCTGTGGTCTGGGACAGCTGATAAGTTTTAAATATGGAACCATACCTGTAGTTAGAAAAGTTGGTGGACTTGCAGATACCGTACAGGAATATAATATTGAAACCGAAGAGGGGACAGGATTTGTATTTGAAGGAGGGAGTAAAGAACTTCTGGCAAAGATAGAAGAAGCACTCAAACTGTTTGAAAATAAAGAAAAAATGGAACGGCTGGTAAATAAGATACTCCATCTTGATTTTTCCTGGAAGGCATCTGTAGAAGAATATCTTAAAACCTACAATGAATTGATGAGGTGAGGATGTATCTCTCTATACTATGGCATATGCATCAGCCCTGTTATGTGATTGAAGGAAAAATAAACACCCCCATCCTTCTCTTTCGGACACTTTTTAACTATTACCCGATGGCTGTCCTTGCAGAAAATTTCCCTCTGGTAAAACTCAATTTTAATATAACACCTGTGCTCTTAAAACAGATAGAAGGGGTCTCTTCAGGAAAATACGAAGATAGATTTATGTCATTACTTCGAGAAAAAGAGGGTGATGCAAGAGAAGTGCTTATGATAGCAAGAGAATTACCTTCTTTTATTCTCAAAAGACATCCTGCTGTTAATCTTCTACTTGATAAGATTGAAAACAGGTCTTATTCAGAAAAGGACATATCTGATATAAAGATTCTTCTGCATCTGGTATGTTTTCATCCGTTGATTGTTGACGATGAGATTGAACAACTGTTTAAAAAGGGACGGTATTTCAACGATGATGAAAGAGAACTCCTGTATAAAAAAGAAGGAAAGATAATGAATGGAACAATAAATAAATATAAAGCCATTATGGAAAATGAACAGATAGAAATAAGCACATCCCCAATGATGCACCCTATCCTTCCGCTTTTATATAACACAGACATAGCAAAACGAACAAAAACATCCTTACATATTCCAGAAGCAATATTTTCATATCCTCAGGATGCCCGAAGACATATTACAGAGGGGATAGAAACATACAAAAATATATTTGGTAAAGCACCATCAGGTATGTGGCCATCCGAAGGCAGTTTGAGTGATGAGATTTTAGAATTATTCACTGAACATAATCTACTCTGGACAGCCACAGATGAGCATCTTCTTGCAGAGACACTTTCAAGACCACTGGTAAATAGAGAACATCTCACAATCTGGGAGTATAAGAATGGAGTATCTATTTTCTTCAGAGACCACCATATATCTGACCTGATTGGTTTCGCATACCAGAAGATGGAAGAGAAAAAATCAGCGATACAACTTTTTGAACGTTTAAACCATATTTCTGAAGGGAGCCCTGATAGAATAATTTCCATTATACTTGACGGAGAAAACCCCTGGGATTTTTATCCGGACTATGGGCTTAACTTTCTTTACACACTTTATGAAAGGTTAAGCGATGCCAATTCTATAAAAACCATAACATTTTCAGAGGCATTAAAGAGTAATATAATCCATAATAAAATTGATAGAATATCACCGGGTAGCTGGATGGGTGTAAACTTTGATAACTGGATAGGGAAAGAACCGGCAAATAAGGCATGGATGATACTTAAACAGGCAAGGGATGCTGCAGAAGAAAGGATGAAGTCAATAAACAACGAAGAAAAAAAGAAAGTAATAATGGATTATATTATGCTTGCCGAATCAAGCGACTGGTTCTGGTGGTATAGTTTGCCTGTGGATAGAGAAATAAAGATAAGGTTTGACATATACTTCAGGCACAATATAAGAAAAATCTATGAGACCGCAGGGCTGGAGCCACCCGAATTTCTCACCCTGCCTGTGGAACAGTACGTTGAAGACGATACTATACCCTATATAACACCGTCCATTGACGGAAAAATAACCCATTTTTATGAGTGGTACAACGCAGTTGAAGTTGATGTATTCAGTTTATGGATAACATTTAAGCCGGTGGAATTTCCCGTGAGGAAGATATTTTACGGTTATGACGAAGATAATCTTTATATAAGAATAGATGTTTCTAAAAGAGATGACATAGAGATTCTTTTATCCTTTCGTAACTCTGTTAAAAAAACTTTTAAAATAGGACACACCTGTAATTCATCTGAATCTCTGTTTTTTGTACGGGATGATATAATAGAAGTCAGGATACCAAGGAAAGAGATACTACCAGAGGGAGAGCAAATAATCTTTTTCAATATAACAGTTAAAGAAAAAGAAGGGCAGGAGATTACAATTCCGGTTATAGATTACTTTAAAGTAAGATTTGGAAAAAAGGAAGAAAATTGGATAGTATAGAAAAGAAAGAGTTATATTTTAAAGAGTCATTGTTCGGTCCGGTTGACCTTTATTTATTCAATGAAGGTAGCCATCTTGAAATATACAAAAAATTAGGGGCGCACAAAAGAACAGTTGATGGTATTGAGGGATATAACTTTGCTGTATGGGCACCCAACGCTGTTGCTGTAAGTGTGAAGGGTGACTTCAATAACTGGGATGGCAGAGAACATCAGTTGAGACCCATCGGTAATTCAGGTATATGGGAGATTTTTATTCCTGATGTGAAAGAACTGACCTCCTATAAATTTGAGATACATACAAAAACCAATCAGGTACTGCTTAAGTCAGACCCTTATGGGAATTTTTTTGAACTCAGGCCTGCAAATGCATCCATTACATATCACTCAAATTACATATGGGATACACATAGAATAAACCCTCCCGATATCTATAGAGAACCTGTGGCTATATATGAAATACATCTTGGTTCGTGGAAAAGAAGAGGTGACGGCTTTTTTTTAAACTATCGCGAGATTGCAGAGATGCTTGTACCTTATCTGAAAGAGACGGGATTTAACTGGGTGGAGTTGCTCCCTGTCACAGAACACCCTCTGGATTCTTCCTGGGGATACCAGACAACAGGATTTTTTGCACCCACAAGCAGATTTGGCAACCCTGATGACTTCCATTTCTTTATAGACCTTCTTCATAAAAATAATATCGGCATAATACTTGACTGGACACCTGCACACTTCCCAAAAGACGACTTTGGACTGTACTATTTTGACGGAACACACCTCTATGAACACTGCTATCCACAGAAGAGGGACCACCCTGACTGGAAGAGTGCCATATTTAACTATGGCAGATATGAAGTAAGTAACTTTCTTATAAACAGTGCTGTTAACTGGATTGAAAACTATAACATAGATGGCTTAAGGGTTGACGCTGTTGCCTCAATGCTTTATCTGGACTATTCAAGGAAAGAAGGCGAATGGATGCCCAACATATACGGAGGGAGAGAAAACCTTGAAGCAATAGATTTTTTGAAAAGGTTTAACACAACTATATATGGCAGATTCCCTGGCTGCTTTACAGTGGCAGAAGAGTCAACCGCCTGGCCTATGGTGAGCAGACCTGTCTATACAGGTGGGCTGGGCTTTGGGTTTAAGTGGAATATGGGCTGGATGCACGACTCTCTATACTATTTTTCTCTTGACCCGATTTACAGAAAATATCACCATAACTGTCTGACATTCAGTCTGCTTTATGCCTTTTCAGAAAATTTTATACTGCCATTGTCCCACGATGAAGTGGTATATGGGAAAAGGTCTCTTTTTTCAAAGATGCCAGGAGATACATGGCAGAAGTTCGCAAATCTCCGTCTTTTGTTTACATATATGTACTGCCATCCGGGTAAAAAACTGCTTTTTATGGGAGGAGAGTTCGGACAGATATCAGAGTGGAACTATGATGGAGAACTTGACTGGTATCTCCTTGAGAGAGAAGAACACAGGAAAATGAAAAACTTTGTTTCCGACCTCAATAAATTATATAAAAAAGAAAGGGCATTATTTGAAGTTGACTTTTCCCCTGATGGTTTTGAATGGATTGACTTTTCTGACTATGAAGGCAGTATCGTATCCTTCATAAGAAAAAGTAGTAAAAAAGATGACTTTATAGTTGCCGTATTTAACTTTACCCCTGTGCCAAGATACAACTACAGAATTGGTGTGCCTGTAAAGACGGATTATCAGGAATTGTTAAACAGTGATTCTACCTTTTACGGTGGAAGCAATACAGGAAACTTCGGGATGGTAAAGGCGGAGAAGATACCCTGTCATAATAGACCATTTTCTATCAACATAACACTTCCACCTCTTGCAGGAATTATTTTAAAACCAAAAATATAAGGCGTAAGATTTATTTTACATTCCGTCTCCCCTCACCCTAACCCTCCGCCTGCGGCGGACAGGTCTCTCCGCCACTGAGACGTTGGCGGACTTACGCCCGATGGGGAGAGGGATTTCTCTCTTATTCCTTCTCCCCTCTGCCTGTCCGCCGAAGGCGGAGGGGAGAAGGGACGGATGAGGGGGAGAGAAAGAAAGACCCCTCACCCGTACCCTCTCCCCAAAGAGGAGAGGGAGCTCCCCTCACCCATACCCTCTCCCCACAGGGGAGAGGGAAAGAAGGGAGGATATAGAGGTGAGGGGAAAAAGAGATGCAGAGGGGCGAGGGATTTTTCTCTTTTTATTCCTTCTCCCCTCTGCCTGTCCGCCGAAGGCGGAGGGGAGAAGGTACGGATGAGGGGGAGATAGAAAAGAACCCCTCACCCTGCCCCTCTCCCCAAAGAGGAGAGGGAGCCCCCCTCACCCTAACCCTCTCCCACAAGGGGCGAGGGAAAATATGAAGGTGTGCAAGGGAGGGAAAGATTGAAAAAGGAGCAGAGGCGCAGGGGAAAGGTGGATACACAAGAGGTGAGGGAACGAAAGAAGAGTATGTCTTCTATCCATATGTTTGCTTTTATTTTTCCATAATAAGTGATAGAATAAAAATTAACAGGGGAGAAAAGATGAATAACAAAAATTTAACAAAAGAAGATGTTTTAAAATTGGTTAAAGAGAATGATGTAAAGTTTATCAGGTTATGGTTTGCAGATATAACAGGACAGATGAAGGGATTTACAATTACGACTGAGGAATTAAAGCATGCACTGGAAGATGGTATGGGATTTGATGGTTCTTCCATAAAGGGATTTGCAAGGATAGATGAGTCAGATATGGTAG
>ERZ795060.2092-NODE-2092-length-21190-cov-4.455784_pt1 | contig 21190 bp, 10 predicted proteins | sample MGYA00375144_ERZ795060 | MGnify/ENA primary metagenome ERZ795060 (study PRJEB30189, sample SAMN05720157) | activated sludge metagenome | isolation source: anaerobic digester from wastewater treatment plant | place: Japan | collected 2015-05-15 ...
CGGCATTTTTTGCCCTGTTTCCCGTATAAATGAGGTTGACGACGTCGCCCTCGCATACATTGTCAATTGAAGCCGTAAGGACTCTCTCTGTGCCGTTGTAGACAAACTGCGAGGCTGACCAAGTGAGAGTTAAAGGCCTTGGATCTATGTTAAACCTTCCGCTTATCTCATCCTGCAGCACGTAGTTGTTTAAGAACTTGGTGCTGTTGAATGCGGAAAGCACAGCGCTGTATGTTCCGGCATTCTTGGCAAAGAAGTTTAAAGTGATAGAATCTGTCTCCTTTAAAAGCTCAGCCCTGATTCCGTCAAAGCTCAAGGTAAAGTCCTCAAGCAGCATCCTTTCTACATCAGCAAAATGGAGCGCTGTTATCTTAAGAGAAACCCTCTGCTCTTTTCCGTCATATTTAAGGGAAGGGATCTCCCAGCCGCCGGTGATCTTCTTCGGATTTATGGTGAAGGTGTTTGTGCTCTTAGTCAGGGTGTAGTTGTCGTTTGATATTCCGTTTACCTCGATGGCATAGTTTCCCGCGTTTTTCTCGGAGAACTCAATGACGAGCTTGCCTTCGCCCTTTGAGGCTATATGGTAGGAGCAGCCAGAATTGATGAGCAGCCTTTGCCTCAAGAGCTGGTCGTCGTACTTTAGCTCGTCGCCCTCAAGAAAGCCTGCCACAACAAGCCTTGCCTTCTGGTCTTGGCCGCTGTATTCCGCCGTCATTTTCTCCCAGGAAAGTGTGAGATTTGCTGGAGTGACCTCAAGGGTTTTCGATACTGGGTCTAAAATGTAGTTGGCGCTATTAAAGGAGGACAACAGAACGCTGTAGGTTCCGACATCTTTAGCGGCAAATACCAGCCTTGTGCGGGATTTGTCATATGTGACGTCGCAGGCGGCGTTTATCGTAAAGTGTTGCCATGAGATGGCCTCTTTGTCCTCATCGAGGATTCCCGAGAGGGCGAGGAGGAACTCAATGGATTTTCCTGAATATTCCTGCGTAGTCTCACCCCACACCGCGCTTATCTTTTTCGGAACAATGCTCCATGTGTGGGAGAGAACGGCTCCTTCGTCTATGACATAGTTGGGATTGTCAATGCCTATTATGTGGGAGGTATAAGTGCCGACGTTTCTCTGCGGGCCGTTTGAAAGGATGAACGCCACCCTGTCGGTGCCGCAAATCCCGTTGACAGCGGGCAGGAGGATGTGGCTGTTTCCGTCAAACACTCTCTCAAAGCCGGCGCCCCAGGAGGAATCGCTCTGCTCCCAGTTCGCGGTGACGGGCTTTGGCGTAATTGTGATGCTTGAATAGGAGTAGGCGGGCTTATAGTTTTCGGAGTCCACGCCCACCTTCTCAAAGGTGAACCTCACGATATACGGCTCGCTCTTCGCGTTTACGGGGCCGGCGGCTAAGTAGCTTCCGTCGATCTCATACATCGGAGTAACCTTTATTCCGCTGGGAAGGGTATGAGAGTATGAAAGCTCCTGGGGATATCCGCTGTAAACCCTCGTCACGGGAGCCTCATCGAAGAATGAGGAGATGTCAAGCTCCTTCTTTTCGATATTTATGAGGTAGCTCTGCGTGCTTGAGGCAGTCTCGCCCGTCGCAGCTGTCGCCACCGCCTCAAATATATACTGTCCGGAGTCGCCATGGTTCTTTAAAGCATAGTTAAAGCTGTCGCTGCTTGAGGTGGTAAACGTCGTCAGAACTTTATATGAGCCGCTTTCCTCCCTCTTCTTCCAAGCATAAGTAATCATGACGTCGTCGAGCTCGTGCGAGAAGGTGGCAACATAGTTTATCACCTGTTCCTCGTCATAGGTGAAGGTCAAATTTCCGCCCTCATACTGGGTGGCATTGCCGGACCTTTCCAGAACGGTCTTGTAGGAGAGGGAGGGCTTTACGAGTACCCATTCAGCCGTGACCTCCACCTTGCTCTCTGGCACGTTGTAGAGGTCGAGGGTCTTCTCTATATACCTGTCGCCGTACTTCCACTTCAGCGCTTCAAAGCCGCGCCTTTCGATGTCGCCGCCTGAAGTTGTAAGCTTTGGCAGGGTGAGCGACTCTGCGGGATCGTTTGAGTTTACAAAGTAGAGCGTCGTCTTAGCCTCGTTGTATGGGAAGTATCCCGACCAGTCGAGCTCAACCGCCTTTATCTCCTCCCATCTCGCATAGATAGTGGTGTTTTGTGTGAAAAAGACGCTGCTTGTATCGTTGAAAATGCATTCAAGAGTATATGAGGAATCCCTGTACCAGCCCCTGAAGGCGTAACCCCTCTTTGAGACAAAGCCGTCTCTCGCGTATTTGTTCTGGTTGTAGAGCAGGGTGTCCATGATGAAGGTGCTGGTCTCAGCTTCAGGCTCCTTTAATGCGAGGATGTTGAGCTGGGCGTTGTTCTTTTCGAGTATGCGGCTTGGCAGATAGTAGTCTGCGTTTGTCTCAAAGTCAACTATGATGTAGTTCTCGGAGTTTGCGGGCACAAAGAGCTTTCTGTCCGCATAGTACTGCTGCCTGTAGGCATTGTACAGATCAAGGGGGACGTTGACCTTAATCTGCGCGCCGCCGTACTCCACATGCACTGCCTCCGTTGTGCTCGTAAGAGTGAGGCTCCTTAGGTTTTGCGCCGCAAATGACGTTATGGAGAAGGGGCTGGTGGAGTGATATATTACGCTCTCAAGGCTTTCGCCCGACACGGCGCCATCTCTCATTGTGACTATAGATGAAGGCAATTCGATGGTCTTTATCCTGTTCAGCCTGATGGCGCCTTGCCCGATGTACCTGACATTGCTGATGAGCTTTCCGTCGGGTGCGGGTTCCCCAATCCTTATGCTGTTGATGACGCCTACGTCGCTGATTGCGCCCGAGAGGATTCCCACAACGGGCTCATTGTTGTATGTCAGGGGGATTACTATGGAGTCGTTTATTCCAAAGTATATGTCGGATACGTAGTAGCCGTCGTCGTATCCCGGAACGTCCTTAAAATAGGTGTATTTTAGCACCCTGTTGGGCGAAAAGATGTCGTCGATCCTTGGCGGAAGCTTTGGCAGCATGAGCACTCCCACCTGTATGAAGAAGATAAGCATGCTGACGAAAACGTAGAGAGCGGATTTAACAAACTTCCTCCTCTTCATTACGGCGGCGTCCCTGCCCGAGCCTCCCGATTTTTGCAGCTTCTGGCTAAAACTCCTGTTCACCTTGTAGTCGATCTTGCGGGAAAAGATGAGCATCAGGCCGATGGCAATTCCCTGCGCCAAGGCTATCAAAAGATAGTCATACCTGAAAGCTTCAAAGAGAACGCAGGAGAGCGCGAAGATGGCGATAATCACCATCTCCCACAGGAGGCCTAAGATGTTCTCCATTACATTTAAGGCTCTCTTATAATATCCGAGCTGCTGCACGATGAACTTAACTGTGACAAGAATCACCTGCAGCGCGTTGAGCGCTAAGGATATGTAATAGAGGACCTTTAGAAGCGGCGGGTTTCCGCGCAGGTTGGCGTAATGAATTATGAGTACAGAGCCTGCGAGCAAGAAAAGATAGCACAATACGGAGGTCAAAAACCGCAGGATCCTGATATTGGAATGGGAGATCTTTGTGACCGATAAGTTGTTGGGTGCTGCCATAATCTATCCTTATCCTTTAAATCAATGGATTTATTCTATCTCTTTGAGGTCTTTATTCTGTCGATTGCGCCGAGGAGGGCTCCTTTCAGCCATTCCTCATAGATCTGCTCTCCGCTCTCCGACTGGTAGGTCCTTATCGCCTTATCCTGTCCCTTGGGCCTGTAGAATGTCACGCCGTCATCCACTCTGCTCCATATCCTGTAGCCGTTAGAGGTCGCCTCGTCGCAGCAGCGGCAGGAGTTCTTGACGGATGAAAAATAGCTCTCGCCTTCGGAGTTCTTACCCGTAAAGTAGGAACCTCCGCAGCAGGAACAGGTTTCGGTCAAGGCAAGCGTGGTAATCTTGATGTTGGAAGGGACAAGGTTGAGAGCGTCCGCAAGGCTCTTTTTGTAGTCCAAAATTGCCTGCTCGACGTATTGCTCCAGCTTGAAGTCGGAGAATTCGTTGTTTTGGTTCTCTATATAGATGTCGGCAAAATTATGTATCCTCACCCTCTTTTCGTTCTGGCTGGAATCCTTGAGCTTAAGTTCGGTAGACTTCTTATGTATTTTGCCGTTCTTTTTAAGATATATCAAGAGATACTCATGCAGATAGTTTACAAAGTCGTCATATTGGGCTATAACCTCGCCGGTTAAGTAGTTTACAAAGGCGAGCTTGCAGCCGCCTGAGAGGAACTTATCCACTATCCGCTCGTAGTAGGTCTTGCCGCCCTTTGTGACAAGGCTCATCTCGTCGTATACCCAGGTGAGGTACTCCTTGCATGAGCAGAGCGTCTCCGCCCTGACGTCTGTATCGGCGTAATTTCTTAAAAAGCGCCTCTTTGTTATGGGGTTGAAGTTTTTTCCCAGTATTTGGTTGTAATCCTTCAGCTTAAAGTGCCACGCTCCGCACCTTTTGCAGCGCTCCATGCAATGGCTGCAGCCGATGGCGCGTTTTACTCCAAGCATATCCTCGTCCATATCCACAAAATCGTGGTCGACGTGTATCTTTATTCCGTCATAGGAGTCTGAACTCAAGGTGTTGCAGTTGGGACAGGTAAAGACGTTGAACTCCCCCGCCACCATGGAGTAGAAGGTGGGCAGGCTCGCTATTATAGAGTTGTCTACAAGGAGGTTTAAGACGATGGGGGTCTTTTTTAGCCTGAGGCAATAGATTGCCTTGATGTCCACTCTCGTGAGACGGTAATACTTCTTGCTGTTCTCCTCGTAGTACTTGCTTATTCCCTCTTTTATGTGGCGCTCGATCTCGGCGTATTCCTCGTTTGAGATCCTCGCAAAGACGGTGTACATCTCCCCGCTCTTGTCGCTTGAGACCTTTTGCTCAAGCTGCTCCACCTGCTCCTTTATGTCCTCACTGTTTATTATTCGGTATGAATATTCCGCGCCCTTTTGGTTAGACACCTTAAAGGCCTTGATGAGCAACGACTCCACGCTCTCGTTGCCCGAGATGTCGTGGAAGACGCAGCGGCAGCGGTATATCTCGTCGAACACGTTGCCGCTTGAGTAGAGGTTGGACTCAACGCGGTAGTCGTCAAAGTCGTGCGGGCCAAAGCTGCTTCTGTCGATGATTCCCCTTATCGCAGCCTTTGCCTCCTCGCTGTTGAATTGCGCCTGTGAGTAGATGTCCTTCGGAAGAAAGGAAACCTCTGTATAGGCCTCGTTGATGAGCTTGCTCTTGTTATGGGACTCGTCTATTATGTCGGGCTCGTCTGTCTCGCGTGTGCTAAGGAAAAAGTTTACGTTGTACTTTAGGTTAGCGTCCTTGAGCTCGTGAATCCTGTCGGTCTCCTTTACCTCGGATGTGTCGAGGGTGTTAAGGACGATGAATTTGTCCTCGTTTATAACTATGCCCTCGCTGCCCTCCGGGTAGCGGGACATCACCGCCTCTGGGATGCCTACAAGCTCCCTCTCTTCCTTCAATTCCTTTAAGATCTTTGCGATCCGGACCAAATTGTTTATATTCTTACTCATAGTTATCCGCCATGACCCTGAATTCTTCTATGGTTAAATATGAGATGAACTTAGTCATCTTCATGGACTTGTCTGCCACATCATGGCAGAACTTTTCAAAGAGCTCCAACAGCACGCTTAGGTATTTAATTATAATGCTCTTATACCTATTTAAGATGGGGTTGACCGCCGCCCCTACATCCTTTTTCTTCGCGCCTAAACTTGAGTCGGGAAGAGAGCATAACCCGCTCTTTTCAAACGCCTTGAGCTCGCTCTCAAAGCCGGCAAGCCTGCTCTTTAGCTGGTTATATGCCTCCTTTTCGGCAGAGCCAGAGGTGGTGTCAATCTTTTCGGAGCCCACTGAGCTGTACGCCTGCTCTATGCCCTTCATCTGCTCGGAAAGGTAGCCGATGTTGTACCGGTAATAATCCCTTATAGCTGCTTTCAGCTCCTTTAAGTCGTTTTTATGGTTGCTGATTGACTCCTTTGAGATCTCGCCCCTTTGATAGTGGTTCTTCTTCGCCAAAAAGAGCAGTTCGTCAAAGGCGATAATCTCGTCATCCTTCATCTTCTCGTCCAAAAAGCCCTCAGTGTTGAAGATTATCTTGTTGATATAAGGAGCGGAGCCCGAAAGGTATCTGAAGTCGTCAAGAATCTGCTTTTCCTGCTTTAAAAGAGCCTTTACCTTCTCGAAATTGTCGTTTGAGAAGTTTGCGCCAAGCTCCGCAAGCCTCTTGCAACTTGAAATGAACTTGGAGCCATTGTAGCCGTAAAGGTTGACATAAGCGTCATTTATGGCAAGTATGGCGTTCTCAAAGGTGGCTGAATTTGGCTTATCTCCAAGGGGCATGGAGACTATGCCTGTGGTGTCGCCCCTCCAGCATGAGAACATCTTGAGGTCGTTTGCGAGGAAGTCAACCATAAAACCGCTCATATCGTTTAAGGGGGTAAATGAGATGATGTCCAGCTGTGACTGCTCTTCGCTCAGCTTTACCCTATCGATACGGCCTATCCTCTGCTCCATCTTCAGGGGGCAGAACTTTATATCGAAATTTATCAATATATTGGAAGCCTGAAGGTCTACACCCTCCTCGTATTTGTTGGGCTCCACCACTATCAGGTAATTTCCCTTTTTCTCCTTTAGAGCCTTAATGTCGTTGGTGATGACCCATCTGTCCTCGGCGTTTTCCCTCATGGAGTTATAATACCAAAGGGGCTGATGCTTAAACTTTGACACATAGGAGGCAAGCTCCGCGCCAGTCATGGACTTGCCCGTCGGGTCCGCCTCCGTGGTCAGCCAGTTTAAGACCTTCTTTTGAGTCGACTCGTCGCAAAACAGCAGCACCTTGCCTGAAATCTTTTTTGGCTGGTCCCAGTTTTTTAGCTCAAGGCCATCCGTCATCAGCTTTACCACCATATGCAGCTTGAAGTCGTCGTAGTTTACATCGGTGGAATAGTAGTCTGCGACGCTCAGCTCGCCAGTGAGCTGGTCGTTGATGTATTTGTAGACGGAGAGGGCGGTCTCCTTTGGAGCGTATTTTGCCTCAAGCTTCTCAAGCTGGGCCTCGTATTTCTTTCTCTCCTCCTCCGTCTTTATCTCTTTGAGGGCGTCGGTATAGTCCTTTTCCTCGATCTCCTTGAGGACGGCCTCATAGCTCTTCTTCAAAGCCTCCTCCTCCCTCTTCTTGGGGCTGTCGATGATCTCCTCCTTGAGCTTTATGTGCTCGTCATCGACCACATCGTCCCTCTTCCTCTTCTTTTGGTCGAGGAGCTCTTTGACAATGACGTCGAAGTAGTTGTCCTTTTTGTGGATGTAGATGATGGTGCCGTTTCGCCTGCTCCAGATGGGAAGGTTTCTATACTTTTCCCTCTGCATCGGCTTTATCTTTTTCAGCATCTCCTCGCTTAAACGGAAGGTCTGATGCCTCGTCGAGCGTATTCCTATCTGAGAATACATGTTCTGCCACTGCTCGACGCCCTCCTCCGAGGAGACGAGGTCGGCGATGGAATTTATCTCGACGTCCTTGCCTTCTTTATCCTTTATGGTAAAGGTCTGCTGGAACGGAAGGCGAACGTCGTTGACGCAGATATCCTTTAACACCTCTTTGTCGACTGCCTTCTCCCTGATGGTCCTCTCTATGATGGCGTTTATCTTGTCGTCAAAGGTGCCGCTCAGCCCTTCCTGGTGGATCTGGTAGTACTGGTATAGGTATTTTATCACTATCTCCTCATAGGTGACGTAGTTCATCGCCTTCTTGTATGCGTCCTCCATGACGGAGAGGATGAGCCCGGCTATTGCCGCGACTTTATCTTCATTGAGCAGCGCCCTGATCCTTGATGAGATGTTGGTGTTGCTGTTATCGGCGATGAGGTAGAGAAGATAGAAGTCTATCATATCCGACTTTATGGGCGTCGCTGTCATGAAGATCTTTCGATAGGAGCGCTCGGCGAGCGACTTCACCTTCAGGTACAGGCAGTCCCTGTTGACAAAGTAATAATCGTTATACAGCGGAAAGACGAAGTAGTTTGATAGGCTGGTGTTGTCTGACGTTAGGTCGAGATCGGAAAACTCTATGCCCTCGCGCTGCCTTTTGACATAGTCCTTCTCCCTCGTAACGCTCTCCTTCATCCTGATCTTGTGGCTGACCTTGATGTAATCGTGCGCCTCGTCGACAATGAGCGTCTTATATGACATATCTATGAGCATGTCGATGACGCGGTAGCCCTTTTCGACGATGGTGGAAACCGAACAGTAGCGAGAGGAGTCCGACTCATAATCTTTGTTCAGGCAAAAGCTCAGCAGGTTGAACTGCTCCTCGCCGTTGTCGCGCACAAGCTTACTGACGATGAGGATGGCGTATTTTTCCCTTATCCTTTTGGCTATCCTCTTTAACTCCTCTATGTATTTTACCCGCTCGGCGTTGCTCGATGCGGCGCTGCTCTCTCGGCTCAGCCTTTGAATTATCTCCCTGCCGCGCCTGCTCTTTGCAAACTTAAACTCGCCCACGACGGAGTTTGAGATGAGCTCCCTGTCAATCAGCCTCTCCATGATGGCGTTTGTGATTCCCCCGCCGGTGATGGGCATATCGAGATACATATCCACCACGTGGTAATAGGGGCCCGTAAGGTCCACTTTGTAGCCCGAGGCGTTAAGCTCCTTTTCAAATCCGAGGCTCCTTGAGATCTCCTTTACAAAGTCCTCAATAAGCGGGGCATAGACCCTCTTTAACACCTCAAGCTTGAACTCCTTGCCGTTCACCTGCGTGTAGGTGTTTAAAAGCTCGGAGAGCTTGCCCCTTATGTCCTTTAAGCGCTCGGGGGAGCACACCCTGTCAAACACCCTGAGGGCGGCGCTCCTTATCCTCTCGTCCAAGGTTTCAGAGGGCTTTGAATAGAGCGAATCGTACGCGGAGAAGATGACGCAGTAGAGGTCGTCCAAGCTCTTTATGCTCGCCACTTTGGGCAGCTCGGAGGCTGGGACCTTCCTCTCCTCCTTTCCCTCTATGATGTTTATATCCTTATAGAAATTTCTAAAGCCAAACTTTCTCGCAAGCTCAACCTCCCACTTTTCCGCCATGTTCTCGTTGGGAACGAGGGTAAGCAGGGAGCCAAGCTCCTTTCTATAGGCAAGCTCGCTGATGATCATGCCCGCCTCTATGGTCTTTCCCATTCCAACCTGGTCGGATAGGATGCCGCATTTGTTGAAGCGGAAGATGAAGTCCTTGGCGGCCTTTTCCTGATAGGAAAAGTACGCAGCCTTGTTGGAGTTGAAGTCTACCTGCCGCCACTCGTCATGAATTCCCACCTTCCTGTAATGTTCGCCGGTGAGCTTAAGCTCGATGGGCTCATCCCGGGTATCTATGATGAGCTTCATCAGTGTGTCCTTTAGCTCGTGCTCGCGCGGCGAGAGCTCCACGCTGCTTGCCCTGGCATTGTGGCTGGGAAGCCTGAAGTCTATCTTGGTTTTAAAAACCTTGTCGATATCGCTGGTGCTCATCAGCAAAACTCCTTTAACCTAAAAGTTTATATACAATAAAGGCGATGACCGCTAAGGCTGCGATGATGCCTGCGGCCACAAGCATAATCTTCGGCCTCTTCTTCTTTCGCTTTACCTGCAGCTGCCTTGTCAGCATGCCCGAATAGTAATTCTCCGCATCCTCGTCCCCCTCTGCATAGCGAATGGCGAGAGAATATTCTGGAATGGAGTCAAGACGGGTTGGAATGTAAGGCAGCTCCTCGTCGTTCTTGCACCTGTTGTCGGCAAGAATGACTCCCCAATATGCCCTGTGGTACTCCTTGTCGAGCCTTATAAGGGTGACATAATACCACTTCGCCCTCTCAAAGAGGCCTATCTCAAGGCATTTTGCCGCGAACTGGTCAATCTTCCTCTTTACGCTGTTGTTGTTTGAGAGGTCTGGGAAATATGTCAGAAGTTTATCGAAGACGTTGAAGACGTTGTCGTCGTCGGAGACCGAGGCCGTGGAAATGTACCTTAAGCATGCGTTGATGAAGCGGCCGAGCAGCTCCTGCCTCGCATAATCGTTATCCCTTATGACAAGCATCTTCTCGATTATGGTCATATCCTGCAGCTTGTTGATGTTATCCATGGAGAAGGATTCCAACTCGGCGTAGAGGTGGTAGTTTAATACCTCCATATTTGTGGGGTCAACGTTGTTCAATTCCCTGCAGTACTTCTTTGCGGCCGAAAAGTTTCCGTCGCGTATGAGCGCGGCTGCAAAGTCGAGCGCCGACTTGATGAAGAAGTCCCTTCTCTCCTCTCCCAAGGTGTGGATGGCGATGTCAAATACCTTTTCGCTTTTCGGAAGGTCCTTGCACTTTGAAATGATGGATTCAAAAAATCCCTCCCTGTCATCAAAGTCCGTCTTAGCGATGATCTCGGTCCAATAAGCGGCAGTGTCAAATTTACCGCAGTCTATCAGGGAGAGTATGTGGGGCTTTATGATGTTTACGAGGTGAGTTATGCCCGTCCTGTAGAGGTTTGGAATAAGCTCCTCAATTTCGAAGAAGTTGTTCTTTTGCTCGATGGCAGAGAGCAGCTCCTCGAGGGTCCTTGCCCTATAGCTTGTCATCAGCAGGATGAGGGCTGCCTTGCTGTTTTGAGGGTCGGTCTTCTTGACGCCGGACGCCACGTTCTCCGCCTCCTGCCACAACCCGTTTCTGCAAAGGCCCATGGCAAGGTCGGAGCACAGGTTGAGATACTCCCCGACGTTGTCCTCGGAGACGAAGGGGATGGCAATCTGAGCAAATTTCATCAGCTGCGCTGGTTTTTTGTAAAGGTAGGGCAGGCACTTTAAGACTGTGTAGTTTAGCTCCTTTATGAGCTCAAGCTTGATATTGGAGATGAGCTTGTAAAATTCGATTGAGTTATTCTCCTCCCCGGCCTTTATGGAGTCTATGATATATTGGGATAGGGGCTTTAAAAGCTCATTTGAAAATGCCGCGGGAAGCTTTGAAATGATCTTCTTAAAGAGCTCAAAGTCGGAAAACTCCCTTATCCTCTCCTCAAAGAAATTGTCAAGGGATGTCGCCCTGCAGGCAAGGAGCATCTTCAAGATCAGGATGTTGTAGTCGAGGTCGTCCGGCCTGTCGGTAAAGCTTATGTATCTGTTCAGCTCCTGCTGCGCCTGTGCGAAGTTGCCGTTTCTAAGCTGCACCTCCACGAGGCGAAGGCAGGTCTTTACGTTCTCCTCTATGGAATAGTCGGCGTCAAGCTCGCGGTAGTCCACCTTGTAGAGGTTTTGGGGGGCAATGAAGGTGGCGCTCCCGACACTTGTCGCCTTTATGGGGGAAAGCCTCCTTCCCTCCGGCCTCTTTATGGCGCTGATGTCGAGGTAGTCTATGATGGCGTTGAACTTACCGTAGCCCGCTTCACGGTACTGCGGGAAGACTGCAAGCACAGAGGCCTCAAGGTCCTTGAGCCACTGCTTGTTGTTGTCGTACTGGATATAGGAGACTTCTTTCAGTTCGGCGGGAACGTCCCTTGCCACCTGGCTCTTTATGACCAGCTTATAGTATTTGGGCTCGGCGGCTCCCGCCCTCTTTCTGATGGCGAGAAAGCGGCCCCATTCGTTCTTTATCCATTTGCTGTTTAAGTTGTCGATGGAAGAGGCTAAGATGATGAGATATTTTGCGGACTGCAGCGCCGAGTAGATGATGGGCTCGTAGGCGCCGTTTGATGACGGCAGCGAATAGGGGGAGAAGAAGACGTTGAATCCCCTTTGGATCAGTCTCTTGTAGATCTGCTCTCCCCACTTGTACTCCTCGGTCTTCTCCTCGCCTGCGGCATCGCTCCTTGTGATTTTGCAGCTTATGAAGACGTCGTATTTTGGCAGGCTTTTGCTGTTTGCCTCTATCTGCTGACGCAGCTCCTCAAGCTCATTGAGCTTTGCAAGGTATTCGTCGTGCTCGCTGCCGAAGGTGTTGGAGAGAAGTGTAATGGCGTACCTGTCATCTGTGATCTTATAGTTTTGGACAGGCCTGTGTATCGTGGGGATGAGCTTTCCGTTGTCGTTTATGTACTCTATGCCGTATTCCGACAGCAGCGCTCCCCAGTTTGCCTCAGGGTAATTGGGATCCTGCGCGAGGATCTCCTTATAGATGCCGAGCGCCTCCTCAAAGTGGTTTTTGAGGCGCAAGTCGTTGGCTTTATTCAAAAGGCTGGGACTCTTAAATTCTATATAATATATTCTGTTGCAGCAGGTGCACTTTTTTACGCCGTAGGAATGGTCTTTTATGAGTCCGCCGCAGTCGGAACACCTGGTCGTGGTCTCGGAAACTACTGCCATCAGTTTTCCCCTTTATCGTAAGATTTGTGGTTTAATATCTTTATCACTATGACGTATCTTGACTATTATGTATGAGTTATTTTTGCAAAGCTATCTTTCTAAAATCTTTATCTCCTCGCTTTGTTCCACCTTGTCAATGAACTCAAGCAGCACCGACGAGGGTATGCCGTAGTTCATAGCGACGGAATTGGCGGAGCCCTCGCTTATCATTCCGAGCAGCAGCCCCTGTGCGTTGAACACAGGGCAGCCCGAATTTCCCTTTGTGACTAATGCCGAAGTCATGAACACCTTGTTGGAGTTGACGGTACGTGAGACGTCGCTTATTATTCCCTCGAGTATGCACAGGCCCTCGCCTCGCGAGTTGCCTATGGCATAGACCGGCTCACCGTTGTACATATTCTTTGAAAATGTCACAAAGTCGTCGTGCTCCCGTTGAGCCTTGAGGAGCGCGATGTCCCTTTGGATGTCCGCCGCAATGATGTCAAAGAAGAAGAGCTTGTTGTGCCAGTAGTTGGTGCCGGCAATCTTTATTGCAAAGTCGCTGATGTTGCAATTGCCCTCTCCGTTTAACACCACGTGGGCGTTGGTGAGAAGGTATTCCTTGGAGATGAAAAATCCGGTACCGGCGCACACAATGCCGCCGAAATTAACGTTTAGGGCCACCACCTTGTTCATCAGCTTGTCAAAAAATTCCTTGCTCTTTGGCATGGAGAGCGGAGAGGTAGCCAAACCAGCCTTGGGGTTGCTCTTCTTTTCCGCAAGGAGGAAGTTTGACATGCAGGCATGGCACCTGTACTTCTTGCTGCTTACATCTGTCAATGCGGTCTCAAGCGATCCGCAATTTGGGCACCTGATTAAATCGCTCATATCTTACACCCTCTGATCTTTGTAAAACTCAGTTGAAATCAAGGTCCTCGCAGGTGAGCAACATCATCTCCTCGATGGATGGCTCCCTCATGCCGGCAATCCTGCGCGACTGCTTAGTGACGGTCTTCTCGAAGATGTTTCTAACGTCGCGGCCGTTGCCGAAGTTTTTGTCCCTGTTGTCATATAGATCTTTAAAATATTTTTTAAGATAGTCCCTCAGATCCTCGGATATCTTGTAGTCATTCTCAATGCACAGCTTTTCAAAGATCTTAAAGAGCTCTTCGGGGCCATAATCCTCAAAGTGGATGTAGGTCTTAAACCTCGAGGCAAGGCCGGGGTTGGAGTTGATAAAGTCCTCCATCTGCTCCCTGTAGCCCGCGACGATGACGGCAAATTCGTCCCTCTTGTCCTCCATTGCCTTCAGCAGCGTCGCTATAGCCTCGGGGCCGAAGTCGTTGTCGCTGCCCTGGGCGAGGGAGTATGCCTCATCGATGAAGAGCACGCCGCCCAAGGCCTGCTCTATCACCTTCTGGGTCTGCGGGCCGGTCTGGCCGACGTAGCCCGCCACCAGCTTGCTGCGGTCAACCTCGACGAGCTGCCCTTTCTTTAATATCCCAAGCGCGCAGTAGATTTGGCCGATTATCCTTGCAACCGTGGTCTTTCCCGTCCCTGGGTTGCCCGTAAAGACGAGGTGGTAGCTCATCTCGGGGACCTTAAGGCCCATGCTCTTTCTCATCTGAAAAACTTGAATCTGCTTGACCCAATCGCTGATGGTCCTCTTGACAGTCTCAAGGCCTACCAGCTTGTTGAGGTTTGAGAGCGCTTCCTCGAGGGAGACCTTCGGGGGCTTTTTCACCTCGACGTTAACCTGAGGTTCCTTTTTAGTCTCTCCCTTCCCCTGCGAATCCTCCTCCTCAGCCACGCCCGAGCACTTCTTCTTAACAAAGTCCAAAATGGTTTGAGTGACCTTGTAGTACTCGTTCTTAATGTCAGGATTGGTGGACTCAAGGGTGATTTGGTTGGCGATTTCCGCCGCCTTCAAAAAGAGGCCGCGCGCCCTCTGCAGGTCACCTTCTTTGTATGCCTGCTTAGCTTGCTTAAGATAACTCTTATATGCTTCGTTTTTTGGTGAAAGGTTCATATCCATTAATCCTTCGTGTACAGATTATTTTCCTTGAAGAAACGAAGGGCGGAGAGCAAAAAGTCGCGCTTAGTTAGGGAGTTTTGCGAAAAATAGCTCTCAAGATAACTCTCGTTTTCGGGAGATCTGTGCCTTATCCTGTTTATCACCTGCCAGTAGTCGGCGGCGCGCTTTGCTTCCCTTGCTGAGAGTCCCGCCTTTAAAAACCGCACGACAGGCGGCATCTCGACGAGTTTGGGATTTCCATCCTCGCCATGTTCGACTACATTGGGGAGGAAGGGTTGAAGGCTGCCGTCCTCGCCATACCTCTTTAAGATATAGCTTCCGTCCGCCTCGGCGGTGTCAGCAATCTTTAAGTATTCGTCGTAGTCGATTACAAACTTTCTGTCGCGATGGGGAAGGCGGAATGCGTAGATGAGGTTTTCCTCTATGTTGGAATACATCATGGAGGCGGCAAGGGCATAGTCATCATCCCTATTTGAGCTATCAATAAGATATTCTGCGGTGAGCTTAAAATTACTATCGGACTCGCTGTCTGAAATCGCCTCGGTGAGCACGTCTGCCGAACCGCCCGGGCCGCCGCTCTTTGTGATGTAGTCAATTCCCACCTGGGTGATCATTCTGCCGCCCGGGGTAATTTGTATGAAGCCGAGATATAGAAGGTATGGCTCCACCTGGCTCTCTAAGATGTTCCTTCCCTCGCCGAGGGTTGAGGCTATGCTCTCTATTCCCGCGGGCCTTGTGCCGAACCTCTCATAGAGAGTCTTTAAATACTTAATATCGATGTCGAGCAAGCCGTTTTCATCGATTCCGTTGTTGTCAAAGTATTCGCGAACAAAGTCAGCGTCTATCTCCTCAACCTTTCTCACCAGCGCCCTGTCAAATATTCTCTTTACGTAGGAATTGCAGATCCTCGCCACGCCGCGGCTCCTCTTTGCTATTTCAAGCGCGGCATCAGATGCCATACGCTTTCCAAGTTTTTGCATGGTGGAGAGCGCGATGAGCGAGAGTTCCTCCTCGCTGTACATCTCGAGCTTGAACTGTATGGGGAACCTGTCAAGCATGGGCTTTTCAAGCAGCCCGCTGTGTGTGGTGGCGCCTATTATGGTAAACGGTGGGAGCTTTAGATGGACGTTCCTTGAGCCGTCTTTTGTCCTTTCAAGATAGGAGAGCTCAAAGTCCTCCATCACCGTATATATGGCTTCCGCAGCGAGGGGATTGATCCTGTGGATTTCGTCTATGAAGACTATGTCCCCGTACTCTACGTCCTTTATCGCTGTGACAAAGGTCAGAGGATCCTTGATTGTGGGCCCGCTCATTATTATTATGCGGCTGTTCATCTCGTTTGACACAATCTTGGCAAGAGAAGTCTTGCCAAGGCCCGCAGAGCCGAAGAAGAGGATGTGCTCAAGGGGCCTCTTTTTGAGCTTTGCCGCCTCAATGGCCTCTTTAAGCTGCAGCTTTACCTTGGTCTGGCCTATGTAGTCGTCAAGACTCATCGGGCGAATGGAGATGTGGTCATTTTTCCACTCATCCTTTTTGTCGCCTTGTTGCGGATTATTCTCCGGCGGCTTTGGAGATCCGCTTTCCGATTTTTTGGGGTCAATCCTCTCAAGGTTTTCAAGATCCCTAATTACGCTCTCAAGCTCGCTCATAGCGGGCTGGGTTGAGGAAAGGTTCTCGCCGGTCAGCTTAAAGTATATGTCCGCGCGGCTCGTGGAAAAAGTAATGCCCTTTGCGATGTCGAGAAGCGCCTTGGCCTTTTTATTGCACTTTTCGTACTCGTATGGAGACATTCTTCCGATTTCAAGCAGGTTCTCGGCGATTCCCACAATGAGCTTGTGGATGTTGTTGAGGCTGCCCCCTTGCTTTAACAGCTCAAGGAGCTGACAATATTTTAAATTGCATTCGTTCTTTTTATCAATCAAGCTCATGTCAAAATAAAACCTATATTATCCTGTTCTTCTCCTCTTGAATGGCGCGGGACAGATCGAAATCCGCGGCAGAGGCCTTTGCGGCAGGAGCTGTGGGAATTGACATCCCCCTTCCGAGGTCCGAGGTATATCCTCCAAGCAGGCGGCTCCGTTCGGCCTCGATCATGGGGCGCACCGAGTTGATCTCCTCGGGGCTTCTTGTCCTGTTGGCCGGATTGCTCGTGCTCATTATCTTTGTCATAGCCGAGCTTGTTATTTTGAGATCGTTCATGTATTTCTTAATCTTTATGCTGGTCTTTTGTATCTTGCGAAGGTTGGGCAGATTGCTCTTTCTGTTCGCCATGGCGTCAAGGGCATTGACCGCTAAGGCAATGTTGGTATTGATGGAATTTGTCAGGACTATCAGGTCGAAGTTAAGCTTGTTCTGTATGAGGTTGGATATCAGGCCGTTGAGTTCCACCATGCCGTTTACCGCAACGTCATATGTGTTCATGTCGCCGTTGAGCTCCGCCTGTGCGGCAATTTTGGCGTATTCCTGCATCTTATCTCTGAGGTTTTTTATCTGTTCGTTGAATTGCTGAAGGTACTCATCATGTTCCATCTGTTCCTTCATTTCTCTTTCAATCTTTGTCTTAAAAAAAGCCATTTTCTTTTCCCCTCTTTTACAAATCTTTATTATGAATATTAATAATTATGTTTATATCCAAAGCCCAATCACTTATTTAAGCCCTTGATATACTCCTCAAGGTCTGACACGGTGCCCGAAATCTCCTGCTTTTGGCTCCGCTCATCGATGAGGTTTTTCTCGTATTCCATCATCGCATCATACGATTCCTTATTTAGCGCAAAGGCCTTGTCGATTCCAGTCTCGATGTCGGCGACGGACTTTTGGGACTTCTGGAGGTCGGCGGCGATGCGCTTAAGCAGAGGCTCTAACTTTGCGGGGTCGTCAAGTACATAGCGCAGCCTGTTGATGTCAAGGATAATCCTCGCCTTGTCAAGCTCGGTTTCGGAGAATTGGCCCGCCTTAATCAGCTCGTTGGCGTATGCCTTAATGCTGCTTAAGAGATTGTAACAAGAAGCGTATTGGCTGGACTTTACCTGCAGCATCTCCATCTTCTTTATCTCGGCCTGAATCTGGCGGAAGATGCTCTGCTTTATCCTTGGGCTGCTCTCGGCGAGAAGCTTGCTGTCAAGCTCCTTTTTGTCGCGCTCAAGTTTTGCGATTTCAGCTTCCACCCTGTTCTTGTTGGTGATGAATATCTGCTCGATTTCGGAAATCTCCCCAAGCTTCTTAAATAGCGTCTTCTGGCGCTTGGAGGAGTTATCGACGTCCTCGCTGATTACGCTTATCACCTCGTTTTCAAGGTCGATGATCTCGTCGATGTCTGCCATCAGATTGACCGCAGCGTCCTCAAACCTCCCGAAGAGGTTGCCGTTTGCGGCCTGCTCTAACTCCTTGAGGCTCTTTCTCACCTTTTCGCAACCGAGCGAAATATCCGTTTCGCCGTTGCCGAAGGAGTTTTCAAGCCTCTTGTAGGAGGAGCGTAAGTCCTTTAAAAGGGAATTTACGGCCTCGGCGTCGAGCGCCTTGTTGTGCTTTCCCTTCTCCAAATGATATAAGCTGAGGTTTATATCATTTAGTATCTCCTGTTTAAGCTTTATCTGGTTTGTGAGGTTAGATTTTTTCCAAAACATCTGCTTATCCCCCTATTTGATCGGTTGAATTGTTAATCCTGTTTCTTATCAGCTCAAGGTCCTCTTCGTTGACGTAGACCTCATTGATGGTGACGCTGTCGACCTGGATGCCGAGGTTCTCTAAGGCGTTTTCGGTGATAAAGGCCTTTGACATGTTCTCCCTGATGTCGCCTATCATTGCGTTGACCTCAAAGACCGAGACATTGGAGTCTACAAAGAGGGAGCTTACGATGGGAATGCCTACCGATTTGATGGTGGGAAGCAGCCTCTCCCTCACGTCTTCCACCGTTATGCTGTCCGAAAAGGAGAAGTAATTTATCAGCTGCACATAGTCCTTGATGGTCAGCACCATCTTGCCGTTGATTCCGATGCGGTAGGTCTCCTTTAGCTTGTCATTCTTGACGTGAATGGGGCCAAAGCCATAGCTGATCTCCGGATGGAAATTGGGGGAGTAGAAGGCAAACTGGATCTCCTTGCCGGCAAATTCCTTTCCGGTCTTTGCGAGTACCTTCTCCTCAACGCACTGGCTCTGCTTAAAGAGCGCCTTGCCGTTGATGAAGGCTATCGCAACATATCCTCTGGGAACGGTGAGATGAACGTTTTTATCCAGAGTGTATTTCTTGGAAAACTGAACCAAATAATCGCCGGACGTATTGTCCAATGTTATCAAAACCGTCTTACTCATTATGATCTCCCATATTATTTTGATTCTCTCTATCTATCGCCCGATGCATACGGCTCGAGCTTTTTACCCGAATTAAATTCAATCGAAAAAGGCGAAATCTTTATTGCCTATCGTCCCTTGCGGCTACGTTCTTTTTAAAGCGTCATTACGGAAAGCCTTTTTCTATTCTCGCTTGTTTTTGTCTGAGTCCTGCTTTATCACCGCGCGGAGCTTGTCGATTACCGACTCGTTAAGGTCTTCCTGCGCCAGCGAGAGAAGAACCTCCCTCTTCTTCTCGCTAAAGTTTGAAAGGTCGAATGTGTAGGTGTCTATGGAATTATAGAAGATTTCCTTGAGTTTTTTCTTTTCCTGGTCGTTCAGTTCGTACGCGCTGTTGATGAGGTCGAGAAAGTTTTCCGGTATGCTGCGCTTTCCGTTCTCGATTGAAGATAGATAGGCAGGTGAGATCTTGAGCTTGGCCGCCATTGCACGTAAACTGTCTCCGGTCTTAATCCTCAACAGCTTTAAATACTTGCCGATTTCGGTTGCCATACTCTTTAAGCTTTACCTCCTATTTTCCTAAAGATGATTATATCATAAGAAAACATAAATTTTCAACAATTTTGTAAACATTTTTGTGAACATTTTTCACAAGGCTGTAAACAGTCAAGCGCTTTCCACCGCACGCCGACCGATTAGAATAAATCTGAATATAAAAAAACCCCGAAAGAGGGGTTTAAATTATCCTGCTTGTATGGCAGGTAAGATATACTATCTGATACTTTTTCGAAAGGCTTTTGATAAAAGCTTTTGCCGACAAAAGCTTTTGATCATCAAGGTTCACAAAGGGATCATCGAGTATGATAAAGGGCTTATAGGATGCCTCCCTGTAAATAACCTCTATCAATGCGATTCTCATGCATATGCTTACAATCTCCTTTATGCCGCGGCTATAGTAGTCAAGCTCCCTGTCAATGCCGCCCTCGCTTATCATTATCCTCGAGTTTGCCTCAATCCTTAACTGCGACTTGCCCTCATCGTAAAGCCTCAAGAGGTCCCTGGTCCTTTCAAGAAGGGGCATAAGATAGCGGTTTGCGAGGTTGTCGTTTGCCTCGTTTAAAAATGCCATTGCCTTTTTTAGGGCGTCAAGCTCATTTAAAAGATGAGCCCTTCTCTCCTCAAGCTGCGCCGCTTCCCCCTCGTAGAGCGAGAGGTTTTCGGCAGCTTCCTCGTTTTGGCTGATCCTTGTCTCAAGCTCGGTTATCTCCCTGACGATGGAGAGCCTTTTTAGGTCAAGAGCCTCCCTTTCCGCCTCAAGCTTCTGCGTGGCGCCGCCGTCATCAATCCTTGAGGTGAGCTTTTGAATATCCTTGTCCTTGACAAACTCCTCAAGCTTTTCTCTGTACGCTGAGAGCTGCCGATTTAGCTCATTGAATCTTTCCGCCTTTTCCTTTATCTCGTGGGAGCACTCCATGTAATCACCCGATTCGCACATGAAATCTGAAAGCATGCCCTCCACGTTTTCCTTAAATGTCAGAAGCTTTTCCCTCTCCTCTCTCAGCTCAAGGTCAAGCTGCCTCAGCCTGCCGGCATCCGTCTGCTCATCGTAGGCGTCGAGACGAAAGAGCTTCCCCTTAAGGCCGATGACTTCGTCCGAAACGGATTGAAGTGTCTCGTCAAGCTCATAGATTCTCTTTTGCAGGGCTTCTATCTCGGCATTCAACCTTGCCGCCTTAGGCCTTGCGATGAGGTGAAATATGCCGAAAGTGAGTATGCAAAGAAGCACATAGATAATTCCCCTGTACCTGTTTCTTGAAGCCTCAAGCGCTTTCAAGCGCGTCTCAGATTGCCTCTTTTCGTCCGCAACCCTTCTCGCCTCGCTCTCAAGCATCCTTATCTGGGAGACAAAGAGCGCCCTTCTCTCTTTAACGGCCGACAGACTGTCCTCAACGGCTTTAACCCGCGCCGCCTCGGCGTCGCGCTCCTGCTCTAGCCTTCTCACCCTCTCCTTTTGTTCGCTGTAAAACTCTATCTTCTTTCTTATGTAGTTTAAGTCCAAGCTCTCGGGATTTTGCCCCCCGAAAAACGGAACGAGCTTTTTTATCCTCTCCTCGCACTCTCTTATGTTTTCGCAGAGCGTCCTATAATAACTCTGCTGTGCCGAGAGCGCCTTTTTCTCGCTCTCTTCCTTTATGCGTTCTTCATATTCTTTCAGCCCATCCTCCAACTCTTTAAGCCGGGCCTTTTTCTGTTCAAGCGCTTCGCGGTCCTGTTCTGCGGCCTCGGAGCAGCTCTTGCAAAAGGCGATTTTTCGCCTTAGCTCCTGAATCTGAGCCTCCACCTCGGAGAGCTTGCCCTTTCCGCGCTTGGTCTCGATGATGTCGACTGACTTTTGAAGGAGCTTCAGCGCCAATTCAAGGCTCTGCCGACCCTCGGTGGCGTTTATGACGTTCCTCAGCTTTTCGGCAAGGCTGTCGTCGAGCTCGGAGCAGATTATCTCATCCTGCGGAATGTAGGGGCT
>ERZ795060.2093-NODE-2093-length-21179-cov-5.693761_pt1 | contig 21179 bp, 17 predicted proteins | sample MGYA00375144_ERZ795060 | MGnify/ENA primary metagenome ERZ795060 (study PRJEB30189, sample SAMN05720157) | activated sludge metagenome | isolation source: anaerobic digester from wastewater treatment plant | place: Japan | collected 2015-05-15 ...
CCCAACCGTGTTGTCGTCGGTGATGCGGCCCGCCTGGCATCTGGTCCCTGGAACTATACGGTAAACCCGAGCATCCGGCTCTCCGGCGAGCCGGATCCGCAAGAGGACGCGGCTCAAGCCTACTACGAGACGTTCGACCTGATGCCGTATCAGTCGAAGACGTTCGTGATGTATGTGGGCCTCGGGGTGACGGATGGCGATCCGACGCCGCCGTACGTTCTGGCCGTGCAGTCGCCGCGTTGTCTTGGATTCACCCTCGGTGATGATCCGGACACGCCCGAGCGGGAGACCTCCTACGTGTCGCCCCGCAGCTTCACGGTTCAGGCGTTCATGTACAATGTCGCCGAGTTCGACATTCAGAACGCCAGTGTCTTTATCACGCTTCCGGCAGGGCTGCGCCTTGCCGCCGGCGAGTCCCCGGTGCAACAGATCGGCACCATCCTGCGCCAGCGAGAGGGAGTGGCCAGCTGGCGAGTTGAAGTCGAGCCGGGGGTGTCTGGTGTTCTCTCTTATACCGTCACTTCTTCGGGAATGCCCGTGAGCGCGAAGACAGCGACCGGGAGTATCGAAATCCCGGCGCAGGCAACGCGCGCCTTCAAGGCGGGGCTTTCGATGATGAGCGTGCCGTTCCAGTTCGCGAATCCGGACGTGGCCATGGCGCTGAACATGTCGCCTGACCGGATCCGACTGGCACGCTGGGATTCAAAGGCACGGAAGTACGCCTTCTACCCCGATTCCTCGGTCTCCACCATCGAGCCAGGGATGGGGTTCTGGTTCAAGCCGGACCTGGACATGACGCTCGCGCTGAAGGATGCAAGCCCGGTGCCGAGGAGCATGTCCGCCAACTTCATCCTGCCGATCAAGCAGGGATGGAACATGATCGGCGCTCCATATGTCTACGCCGTGCCCTGGGCGAACACGCGCGTGTCCGATGGGCAGACGGTTATCTCGCTTGAGGAGGCGGCGCGCGCTGGGTGGCTGCGGCCGACGCTCTTCCGGTACAACCCCAACCTGTCGCCGCCAGGTTACGAGTTTGATAGTCTCCTGGACGCGATGCTGGAGCCATGGCAGGGGTATTGGGTGCGCTCGGATCGCGATCTGTTCCTCCTGATCCCCAAGGTGACCGCGCCGTACGCTTCCATCGTCGCGCCGGACCAGCGCTCCGGGCAGCCGGCTGGGTGGCGTATCCAGTTGGCGGCGCGCACGCGGTCGGCATCGGATCTGTTCAACTTCGCTGGCGCGTCTCCGTCCGCCACGGACGGGTATGACCTGGGCGACGTGGACGAGCCGCCGGTGCCCAGCGAGGGGTTTGTGTCACTCTCGTTCGTGCACAACGATTGGGGCCGGCACAACGGCGAATATACTCAGGATCTCCGCAGCAGCGACTTCGGACTGGAGAAGAGTTGGGATGTGGCCGTGCGTACCCAAGGCGATGAAGAGGTCACGCTCACCTGGCCGGATCTCAACGCTCGTCTGCCTCGTGGCCTCACCGCCACGTTGGAAGACACCACGACAGGGCGGCGCATCTTCATGCGCACTCAGGCCGCCTACACCTTCCGGTCGCAGGCGGGAAGCGTGCGCAGGCTGAAGCTGGTGGTATCGCGCCGGGCGAACGCGCCGCTAGCGATCACCAACGTGCGGATGCAGGCGGTGCCCGGACGCGCCGGCGCGCGCGCGATCAGTTTCGATGCGTCGAGCGATAGCGTGGTGGATGTGCGCATCCTATCGCCCACCGGTGGCGTTGTCAGTGAGGTGACCTCGCGGGCACCGGCGTGCGCGGGTCACAACAGCGTGGTCTGGGATGGGACGAACCGTTCCGGGGCGCTCCTCACCTCCGGTCTCGTGTTGGTGGAGGTGTCGGCGAGGACCCCGGACGGCACGGCGGTTCGTGTGGTATCGCCGTGCGTCCTGGTCAGGTAGCGTGGGGCGAGCCCCCGAACTTCGCAGGCAACCGCCGCTCCCTGTTGGGGGCACGCAACCAGGCCGCGCTGGCCTGGTTGCGCGCGGGCTGCGTCCAAGGGAGCGTGCCGGCGGCAGGAGCCGTGTGCCCGGCGATAGTCTGGCCCCTGGGCCTGCATGACGGCGCGCCTGAGTAAATACAGTGTGAAGCACTGTTGTAGAGAGCTAAGGAGTAGATTCATGGCGGAGAAACTCGCGATTGAGGGTGGTACACCCGTCACTAAAGATCCGTTTCCTGCATGGCCCTGGTTCGATGAGGAGACGATCCAGGCGGCGATGGAGCCGCTTCGGAATGGCAAGGTGAACTACTGGACCGGACCTCTCGGGATGCAGTTCGAGCAGAAGTTCGCCGAGTGGTGTGGCGCCCGGTTCGGCATTTCGACGAGCAACGGAACCAGCGCATTGCACACGGCACTCGCCGGCCTCGGGATCGGCCCTGGCGACGAGGTGATCGTTCCTTCCTATACGTTCATTGCTTCCTCCTTCTCGGTCTGCCAGGCGGGCGCGATTCCCGTCTTCGCCGACGTGGAGAAGGAGAGCCACACGCTGGACCCGGCTTCGGTTGAGGCCGCGATCAGCGATCGCACGCGCGCGATCCTGACGGTCCATCTCTATGGCATCATGTCGAACATGGGCCCGATCCTCGAGATCGCGAAGAAGCACAACCTCTTCGTCATTGAGGACTGCGCCCAGGCGCACGGCGCGGAGTATAAGGGGAAGCGCGCCGGCACCATCGGCGACATTGGCGCCTTCTCGTTCTGCCAGAGCAAGCACTTCACGACCGGTGGCGAGGGTGGCTGCGTGGTCACCGACGATGAAGATGTGGCGTGGCTCTGCCGCTCGTTCCGCGACCACGGCTATGACGTAGCCCAGCGCCTGAAGCTCCTGGAGCTCGAGGCGAAGCTGCCATACATTCACAACATGGTCGGCTTCAACTACCGCATGACCGAGATGCAGTCGGCCATCGGGTTGGTGCAGTTGTCCAAGATGGATAACTGGAACCTCAAGAACCGCCGCAGAAACGGCGAGATGTTGACCCGCCTCCTGCAGTCGTGCGAGGAGATCGAAACCCTCCCGTTGGATACCCCGGAGCGCCGGAACTCCTACTGGCTCTATCCGATCTCGATGCGGATGGACCGCCTCACCTGCGACATCAAGCAGTTCACGGCGGCGCTGGGTGCAGAGGGCATTCCTGCCGGCCCGGTGCTCTGGCCGCAGTGCTACCAGGAGAAGGCGTATCAGGAGCGGCGCGGCTTTGGCCGGCTGAACTACCCGTTCGGTGACCCGTCGGCGCGCCCCGAGGCAGTTCAGTACGAGAAGGTCTTCTGCCCGAACGCGGCCTACCTGGAGAAGAACACCTTCTTCGTCCCGGTTCACCCGGTGTACGAGGAGAAGCATATGGAGCAGATCGCTGCGGCGATCCTGAAGGTCGCCAAGGCGTACGCGAAGTAGCGTAAGAACGACGGCGTGGGCAAGGCAGGAGCCGGCGGGTTTGGCGTCTGCCCTGCCCACGCCGCTCGTTGTTCGGCGGCGGAGGGGATGCGACGATCGCCAAGGCAACGTTGAAGCCGGGCGCGCTTCGGGTGCGGCTTCAGATCCACTATCTTCTCCTTTTTGCCCCCTTCGCAATCGCGACCACGTATCAGAACCTCCATTTCAAGCGGTGTGGCTTCACCGAGTCCGAGATCGGCACCCTGAACGCCCTAGCGGCGCTCCTCGCCGTGCTCTCACCGCCCCTGTGGGGCATGGTGACCGACCGGGCAGGTGACAAGCGGATCCCTCTCGCGCTCCTCTTTCTTGCCTCCGGGGCAACTTATCCCCTGTTCCTGCTTGCAGACTCCCTCGGCAGCGCGCTGCTCATCCAGGCCGTCTTCAACTTCTCGTTTGCGCCGTGCATCCCGCTCACGGATGCGATTGCCCTGGAGCTGCTGCCGCGCGCGGGTGGAGACTACGGCCGGATCCGGCTGTGGGGCTCGCTCGGTTTCATTGTCACGTTGCTGGTGTCTGGCCTTTTCCTCGGAGGCGGGCCGCTGGCGCCAAAGGGTGGGGGAGATCTCGTCGCCACATTTGTGGCGTTTGGGATTGTGCGGGTTCTAGGCGCGGCGTGGGTGCTCTCGCTTCCGCGGGGAGAGGCGCCCCAGGCAGTGGCGACCTACCGAGGCGACCTCGGCGCGCTGTTTCGTGACCGGGGCTTTCTCCTTTTCTTGGCGGCAACGTTCCTTTGCAACACGGCGCTACGCTCCTACTACGTCTTCCTGAGTATCTACCTGGATGGGCTCGGCGTGAGTGACAGCATGAAGGGCGTCTTCTGGAGCCTTGGGGTGGCGGCAGAAGTGGTCTTCATGGTGTTCGCGTGGCGGCTTGTTCAGAGGATGGGCGTGTGCGGCATGCTGATGCTCGGGATGGCGGGCGGGGCGCTGCGCCTGATTCTCTTCTCACTTTCCCTCCCGGTTGGGGCCGTGGCTCTGGCCCAGGGCTTGCATGCACTGGCGTTTGGCGCCACGCACATCGCGTCGCTGACGTTCATCAATGCGAGCGTGCCAGAGCGTTTCCGCGCCAGCGGCCAGACGCTGCACGCCGCGATCGTCGGCGGCCTGGGCGGGGTGCTGGGCTCTCGCCTGGCCGGGGATCTGGCTCAGGCGTGGGGCATCCCGGCCGCGTTTCGCGCGTGCGGGCTGCTCGCGGGCGTGGCGGCGCTCCTCGTCGTGCTGCTGCCGGAGCGCCAGACCGGGACGGGAGAAGAGAAGAGTGGATGAGATCCGGGAGCGATACCAACGGGTGCTCGAGGAGTACCTGACGCTGGATACGCTGCTGCGCAACGTGGAGAACACCCGCTTTCGCGTGTGCATCTTCGGGTCTGCCCGGATCAGGCCCACCGATGAAACCTACCGCCTGGTTCTCAACCTGGCCAGACAGCTGGCTTACGAGGGGATCGATATCGTGACGGGCGGCGGCCCCGGGCTGATGGAGGCTGCCAACCGCGGGGTACATGAGGCGCGCACCGGCGTGAGTACCTCGTATGGCGTCACCATCGAGCTTCCCACCCTGGCCGAGATGGCCAACAAGCACCTGGATGTGAAGAGCTCCCACAAGCGCTTCTCCCTGCGACTGGATGAGTTCATGCGCCTCACTCACGCCGTCATCGTCGCCTCGGGCGGAATCGGCACCTTGTTGGAGTTGGCCTACGTGTGGCAGCTGCTCCAGGTAGGCTTGATTGAGGAGCGCCCGGTGGTGCTGCTAGGGAAACGCCTATGGGGCGGACTCATCGACTGGATGAACCGGGAGATGGTGCGCTGCGGCTTCGTGAGCCCCGAGGATATGGAACTGGTGCAGGTGGTGGACTCACCGGAAGAGGCGCTCGAGATCGTTCGTGAAGCTCACCAGCGGTTTCTGGATGCGCTGGCCCAGAGATCGGAAGCAGGAGCACCCGGCGAGATGCCGCCGGCTGGAGAGGCACATCCGCCCCTGCCGTCCGGAGCGCCGCCAGCTTGATGCATGGTGGGCAGGACCACCTGCGAGCCCTGCCCACCACAGACAGGAGCTACCGCTTTCGCAGCATCTTCGCCGTCGCTTCGCCACCGTTCTGGATGTAGAGCAGCGGCGTGGGCCGGTCCACCCCCTCGATATAGGAGGGGCGGTCTTGCCACGGGGTCGCGGAGAGCACGTTCGCCAGGTCCATCCAGTACTCCAGGCGCGCCGGGTTGAGACCCCAGTTCATATGGAAGTGATTGGCTGGCGCGAACTGCTTGTACTCGCCCATCGTGGCGTACTTGGGCACCACCCAGGTATGGGGCCAGGTGGGGTTCGAGGTGTTTGCCACGGCGTGAGCGAGCTTCTCGGGTAGGTCCACCGTGACCGCCTCGTCCCAGATGAGGGAGAAGAGGCCGCTGAGCGTATTGTAGCCAAGGCGGCCGGCGATCCCCTCGATCCCGCCCGGGGTGATGAAGGTGACCGAATTGCCCCCGCCCGGGAAGTAATCGGGATCGGCCTGCGGCATCGAGACGCGCAAGAGGAGCTCCTTCACGCTGTCGCCCGGCTTGCCGGCCCAATCGAAGGAGGCGCTGCCGGAGTTGTTGCCATCCACCAGGCCCTTGCGGCGCCAGAGCGCGTCCGGCTCCACATCGCCCATGCCCAGGCTATCTGCGAGCTGGTTGATCTCCCACGGCTCCCACACCTTGCGGAAGTCCATAAAGAGGGGTGGGGTCCCCCCACCGAGGTAGGTGAAGGCGAGCATGGTGAGAAGAGCCTGGGTATCGGCTTCCGTGGCGAACGGGAGCGGCGGCTTGGGGCCGTTGTGGTCGAAGCTGGAGTTGAAGAGCGACTCCATGACATCGGCCACCGGAAGCGGGATGCCACGCCGGTCGGAACCCCACTCCAGCTGGTTCATGAACCCGCCACCAACGGCGTTGAGGTCCTTGAGCAGGTCGCGAGTGATCAGGTACATCGCGAGGCCCTGATCCAGGCGCTCGCGGTCTGCATCGTCGCGTATCTCAATCCGCGGGCCGACGTGCTCAAACAGCCAGGCGCGCAGGGCTTCCAGCTCCTTCGCGTCGTACGCCTTCTTCTGAAGCATATCGGCCAGGAGCTTCATATCGAGGCGGGTAATCTCCAGGCCGAAGGTCTGCCGCGTCGGGATGACATGGGCGAGGGCGGTCTCCATGCCCATGGAGTCGTGGCCGAAAATGGCCACGCGCCGGCCGCGGATCGCCTGCCGCGTGACGGCGGCATAGACCCAATCGATCAGGCTCTTCGCGGTCGCGGGGGTCATCTGGGGGTTCTGGCCGGTATCGGGCCAGGTGCCCACGTTGATGTGAACGAGCCGGCCATACTGCGAGAACGCGCCGTTCGCCGCGTGCGTCAGAACCACACCCGGCCTTGGGCCGCTATTCCCGCACGTCAGGTTGAGGGGCGTCTCTTCCGGGAACTGGCTGACCAGTGAGATGAGGCCCAGCTGCGGGAAGGCCCACGTGTCGGGCACGCAGACGAGGATATCGACGCCCTCGGCCTGGAACTGGCGCGCAACAATATCGGCCTCGCGCTCGCCATCCACAAGAACGGGGGAGTAGACGACCGGCACCGAGGTGCCGTCGGGTAGCTTCACGCCGCCGGCGATGACGTTCGCGGCCATCTCGACGATGTTTACCGCGCGGTCGCGCGATGCCTGGTCAATGCGGGGATCTCCCGTCGCAAAGACGCCAATGACCGGCGTCTTCGCCGTTGCTTTCGTTTCCAGTGGAAGCCGTTTTGCAGTAGCCACGTGCACACTCCTCTTCTCGGTTCGCAGGCGGCGGAGCCCGCCGGTGAAGCGACCGTGCGACCCGGCCGGAATGGCCGGGCAGGATGGCGGTGAAGGCCGGTCCGGGGACGCCAGCGGGCTGGATGCCGCCGCTCTTCCCCGGCGCGCATCCTGCCCTCGGAAGCCCCGCCGGGCTTGTGTGAGGTCTGGTACGATGCATCTTCGGCGCCTGGCGATGGGGCTCCTTCCAGAGCACCCGCTTCCAGAGCACCCGCCTGGATGAGAGCGCCTACGAGAGGATATCCTTGCGCGAGAAGACGAGCGCGGCCGCACCCACGAAAGCGATGCAGTATGCGGCAAGCCACGCCATGGATCGGGCGATTTCGGACCAGGGGATCGGGTCTTCGAAGAGCGAGCTCCAGACGCCCATGTGCGTGGTGAAGAGGTAGGGTTGAATCGCCTCGAAATAGGGGAGACCGCCGAGGGTGAACGAGACGAAGAGGAGCATCATCGTGGCGATGATCGCGCCGTTGGAGTTGTCGACAAGCACTGAGAGGAAGAGTGCGAGCGCGGCCACAACCACCATGCCAGGAATGGCGGCGGTATAGGCGGCCGCCAGTCGCGCAAGCGCCTCGCCGGATCCCAGGACGTAGATGCCGTGCTCGATGAGGATGAGGTCGCCCCAACCGAAGAAGAGGGCGCCCAGGCCCAATGCGGAAAGGCCCAGGAAGTAGGTGAGCGCGGTGGCATGGAGCACGGCGACAGTGAACTTGGCCAGAAGGACCGGCACGCGGCGCACCGGGCGCACAAGCAGCGCGCGGAGAGTGCCCTCGGCGGCTTCGCCGGCCACCAGGTCGCCCGCCACCATGGCGATGAAGAGGGGGAGGAAGAACCAAAGGCACGGCTCCATCATGCGCCGGGCCATGAAGAGCGCGTTGACGAACGTGCCGACGACATGGAACTCGGGGCCGATTTCATGGCGCAGGTGGCGATCGGGCTGGCCGTAGAGGAGCCCCAGGAGCATCGGCACCAGCAGGAGCAGGATGCCGGCGTAGCCGAGATAGGTGCGCGGCCGGCGCGACAGCTTCAGGATCTCCACACGCAGGAGGTGGGTCATGAGCGTTTCTCCAGGAGGCCGAGGTAGAACTCCTCGAGCGATTGCCGGCCGGGTACGAGCGCGCTCACACGGCATCCACCGTGCACAAGCGCGGCGTTGATCGCGGCGGCGGAATCGAGCGGCGCGTCGATGCGCAGGGTGCCCTCCTGCACGATCACCTGGCGTACGTAGTCCAGGGTTTCCAGGATTTGGCGAGCCAGCTCCACCGGCTCGGCGGTGATCTGGAGGAACGTTTGCTCCCGAAGCAACTCCCTCACCTCTCCTTGCACCAGAACGTGCCCCTGATCGATCACCGCGACACGATTGCACACCTGCTCTACTTCAGAGAGCAGGTGGCTGGAAAGGAAGAGGGTGATTCCCTCCTGGCTGGCGAGATGCCGGAGCAGCTGGCGCACTTCAACCATCCCTCCGGGATCGAGGCCGTTCGTCGGTTCATCCAGCAGGATGAGCTCGGGGAGGGGAAGGAGCGCCTGGGCGATAGCCAGACGCTGCTTCATCCCGTGCGAATAGCTCTTCACCCGGTCGTGTCCCCGGCCCTCCAGGCCCACCAGGCGGAGGACTTCGGCGCGCCGCTCCGGCGACGCGCCTCCTGAGAGCAACGAGAAGACCTCCAGGTTTCGGTCTGCGCTGAGGTGCGGGTAGAGAGCGGGCGCCTCAACGATGGCGCCCACGCGCGCGAGCGCGGCGGTAGGCCGGCGATGCAGGTCATGCCCGAGCAACTCGACCGTGCCGGCATCGGGGCGCACGAGGCCGGTGAGCATACGCATCGTCGTGCTCTTCCCGGCGCCGTTGGGCCCGAGGAACCCGAAGACATCGCCCCGGCGCACCTCGAGGCTGACGCCATCGACCACCCAGCGCTTGCCATAGCGCTTGCACAGCCCATTCGCGCGCAAGACGATATCTGTCGGCGAACGCTCGGGCTTGCGTGGATCGGCTATCACGCCCGCTCTCCTCCTATCACAAGAGGTCTTACGGCTTCACCGCGGCTTGCGACTCTCGCGGCGTGGTGCCTTGCTGGCCGGCGCCAGTCACGGGAAGCGCCTCGGCTTGCGTGAAAGTCGAGCCGATGGCGCGCAGGTAGCGCGCTCTCGCCTGGAGGTAATCGTAGCGCGCGTTCACCAGGTTGTTCTCGGCCTGGGTGAGCGCGGCCTGGGCGTCGGTCACCTCGAGCGTGGTGGAGATGCCCTCCTGGTAGCGGAGCTTGGCGAGGCGCAGTGCCTCGCGGGCCTGATCGACGTTCTTGGCCGCGGACTGCATGCGCTCTACCGCGTCTGACATGGAGAGGATCGCTTGCTGCACATCCAGGGCGACGGCCTGGCGGACCTGGTCTTCGGTGACGATGGCGGTCTCTACCTCGCCCTGGGCCTGGCGCACGCGAGCGCGGGTAAGCCCGCCCTCGAAGATCGGCATCGAGACGGCGGCCACAGCGTTCCACTGGAACGCCCTCGATTGGAACGCGCCGCCGTCGGCGGTTGCGTTGGCGTTCCAGCTGAGGGCGAGCGTGGGCCGGTTGCCGGTGCGGGCGAGCGAGACGCCGCGCTGCGCCACCTCGATGGCGACCATGGCCTGCTGCACCTCGGGCCGGTTCTCATACGCGAGCGCCACACTCTCGGAGAATTGCGGGACGACGGGCGTGACCTCCTCCTCGGTCTGGAGGACGACCGGCGTGGTGACGTCGATCCCCATTGTGTTGTTGAGCGCCGCCTTGGCGAGATCCACGGCGTTGCGAGCGGCGATGACGCTTTGGCGCGCGTTGGCGACCTGCGTCTCGGCGCGGAGGACGTCGAACTGCGCCTTCACACCTTCGCGGTAGAACGCCTGTGCCTGACGAAGGTGCTCCTCCAACGAGGCCAGGTTTGCCTCGGCGACCTCCAGGGCGGCCTGCGCGCGCAAAACCTGGTAGAAGGCGTTGCGAACTTCCAGAACCGTTTGCTCGCGCGTGCGCTGTAGCTCGATCTGGGCGGCGAGAACGCCCAGCTCGGCGATGCTACGCGACGTGCGGAGCGCGCCGGATATGTCGAGCTGCTTGCTGACCACCAGCTGCGCGTTCCGGCTGTAGAGCGGGGAGATCTCGACCGATTGCGCCCCGCCCTCAGCCCCAGGGAGGGTGATCGTGCTGGCCTTGTCGTTGCGGGTGATCGACGCCTGGGCCAGGGCCTGGATGCGCGTGGGAGCGATTGCCTCGGCGACGCGTGCCTGGGCGATGGCGAGCTGGTCCTGGGCGATCTGGATCGAGCGGTTGCGCTCCAGGGCGATCGCCACACTATCCTGCAGCGTGAGGACGCGGGGCTGTGGCGTCGCTGCGGTCGGCGGTGGCGCTGGCGCAGGTGCCGGCGTGGGAGGAGTAGGTTGCGGAGCGGTCTCCGCGGGCTGGGGCGCCGTGGCTTCCGCGGCGAAGGCGCGAGTGGGCAACAACGGAAGCGCGACAGCGCAGGCCAGAAGCAGACAAAGGCGCCCTCGGCGAGGGGATGCAGCGGTGCTGCCAAAAGGGCTTTTCTCATGCACGCGTGCTGATGCGGTCGCAACAGGGCACACGGGCGCAAACCACGACATCGATAGGATCTCCTTCCGCGTGGAGTGAGCGGGCCGGGCAGCCTGGGGGCGACTAGGAGCGGCCCTCGGAGGCGGGCTCGGACATCTGGTGCTCGATAAGGCTACTCATCTGGTTGAGGAAGTCGCGCGCGGCTTCGAGCTTGACCAGGGTGAAGCAGCCTTCCTTGGGGTGGCGAAACACAAGGAGTTTGTCCCCGCCCTCGATACCGCACTGTTTGCGCGCCTCGGCAGGGATCACCACCTGGCCGCGCTCACCCACAGTGACCGTACCATAGAAGTGCTCGGACAGCCAGGTATCCGCAGTCGTCATGGCTGTAAGCCGCCTTTCATGTTAATCATACCAGTCATACTACTCTGATTATACGAAGCGACCGGGGGGCTGTCAAGCCCATTATTCCTAGCATTGAAGACGTTCGAGCGCCTCCAACGCAGCCCCCGCCTTACCAGGGGCCTCCGAGAACGCCACGCGGTGGCCTCCCTCCCTGGGGCCCGAGGGCAGGGATGAGGTCAGGCGGTTGGAGATCCGGGGGAGCGCAAGCAACCGCTCGAATCGGCCTTCTCTCGGAATCCCAGTTCAGGCCGGGTTTTCCTTGACCCGGGATGCGGGGGCGTGCTATACTGAGGCGAGTGCCGCGGGCAGTGCCGCCGCGGTAGACCGTCGTGGTGTTCTCAGGAGATGCCGGAGGATGGAAGCCCGCCTCAAACCCGCCGTGGCCCGCATCCTGGATGAGCTCCGCTCTCGCCCGAAGGGCATCAAAAAGATGTCGGCCAGACGCCTCCTGCGCGCGTTTGGCTACGAGCGGCGTAGCCAGGAGAATGTGCGCGAGATACGTGCGGAGCTCGCGCGTGCCAGGATCGAGGTCAACCTGGCCGTGGATGACCCGAAAACCCTGGATGAGCTGGTCACTCTGCGGCTACGCAAGGCGACACGGGCGCTTCCGGTTGATGCGAGTGACGCACCCCCTGCCGGGGGGAAGACGGTTGGCGACCGGCCGCTCTCGCCGCTGCCCACCCCGGCGCAGATCGCGCAAGGCCGGCACCGGGATATCACCGACGTCATTGCAGCCGTCAAACAGTGCACGGTACAGATCTTCACGGAGATCGGCGAGGGCTCCGGTGTCATCGTGGATCCCAATGGCCTCATCCTCACCAACCGGCACGTGGTCGATACCGAGGAGGGTCTCTCCGAGCGCTACGTTCACGTGCATTTCGCCGATGGCACTGAGGATGACGCGACGGTGGTTCGCTCGCACCGCCCCCTCGACTACGCGCTTCTCGTGGTGCCACGCCAGGGCCTATGTGCGGTGCCGCTGGGCGATCCCCTCAAGCTCAAGGATGCGCAGACGCTCTACGCCATCGGCAACCCCGGGGGGCTGGCGTTCAGCGTCACCCGGGGAATCGTCAGCGCCGCGCGCCGCGTCTGCACGACCAACGTGGAGTACATCCAGACGGATGCGGCGATCAACGCCGGCAGCTCCGGCGGGCCAGTGGTGACCGAACAGGGTGATCTCGTCGGCATCAGCGCGTGGGCGTATCGTGGCGATGGGCGTTTGCAGGCACAGGGGATCAACTTCGCCATCCCCGTCGACTACATGCGTGAGGAGATACGCGCGTTGCGGGCCATCGGTTTCCAGGAGGCCTGTCGTCGCTACTACTGCCGCCACTGCGGCTGGCTTGAAGAGAGCGAAGGCCGCTACTGCAGCAACTGCGGGGCCGCGCGTACCGAAGGGAGCGAGAGGTGAGGCCTCCTGCTGCACATCACCGTCTGGGCGTGAGCCTGCTCCAGCAGCGCGAGAGAGGCGTGCCGCAGCTGGCGGAGCACCACGCTCGCACCCCGGAGCAACGGGAGACACTGCGCGCGCAGGGCGCGCAGGCCATCATGGATGGGATGAAGCGCCTGGGAGCTTCCGATCCCACCGCGCTCCAGGATGAGAACGGCTTCCTCCATTTCCCGGTGGGATCGATTCAGTGCACGCTGGGCATCGTCACCCTGGAGGAGCGCGACCTTTTCCTAGTGTACGTCCCCATAATGGACCTGCCTTCGGATCGCGACCTCATCCTCCCGCTCTACCGCCTCCTTCTGGAGCTGAACAACCGTTTCGAGCTTTCCATCGCCAAGTTTGGCCTGCACGGCGATACCATCTTCCTCAGCGCCATGCGCCCCCTGGACAGCCTGGATCCCACCGAGGTGGAGGATATGGTGCGCTGGGTTTCCAGGGTTGCCGATGATATCGATGACCGCCTCCTGGCCGAGTTCGGCGGTACGTCCAAGCGCCGGGACGGGTAGGGCGCCGCGCCCTCACGCGATGCGGGCGCGCCGATGGGGGCTTTGCCGAATGACCACCGATTATTGGGCCCGCCGGGTGGCTACCTTCCCGCTGCGTTGAGCGCATCGGCGGCGGCTTCCGCGTGTGCCTGCGCCGAGGCGAGCATCGGTTCGTAGCAGGGGTCGATGGCGTTCAGAAGCTGCTGCACCTCATCCAGCGCCGCCTGCAGGTGCGCCAGCGCCGCACTCTCCTCAGCGGTCTCGGTGTATCCCGCCTGAATCCGGAGGCGCGCCTCCTTGCCCAGATCCAGCGCCTCTTCCAGCGCGTCACGCCGGGCCGGCAGGTCGCGCGTTCGCCCCGCGTGCGCGATCCGCTGTGCCATTCGGCGCGCGAAGTGTGCGGCCCAGTCCTCCTGAAAGCCCACCGGGGAGTCGTTCATATCGGCCGCATACCCTCCGCGACGGCCCGCGAAACACCCCCAGCCCGGCTCGCCGCGCCGCTGAGCGGGTGGATGCATCAGGAGGGAGTGTTGGCATATGCCATCGCGAGCGGCTGGCAAGCCTCGCTGAAGCCACGCGCCGGCGCATACCAATATGCCCTGCCGCGCTGCCGGTGATCGATCCCCGAATCGAGCCGCCGCAGAGGGATGCAAGGGCGAGGGAGTAAAGTGGCGTGCCGTTGGACCGTGATCACGCCGTGCGCGCGTTCGACGCTACCAGATCCGTCTCGCGCCCCACCAGCGCTCCAGCGCCGGTGCCAGGGGGCTCACTTCCACGCAATGGCCCTCGCTATCGTGCGCGTGGATGTAGGATTCCGGGCCAACGGCGATACCGACGTGCGTCGGCAGGTTCCAGCGCGACCGGCCGAAGAAGAGGAGATCGCCCGCCTGCACCTCGGTTACGGCGACCGATATACCGTGGCGCACCTGAAGCCGGGCGTCGCGGAGCAGGCGTCGGCCATGGACGCCAAAGAGCACCTGGACAAACCCGGAGCAGTCCACACCTCGCGGGGTCCCGCCGCCCCAGAGGTAGGACACGCCCACCCAGCGATGCGCGTCCGCGAGGAGGGCCTCCACGTCCAGCGGATGGTCAGACTCGGCCCCCTCGGGCGTTGTCTCCCTTCGACGGGGAGAGGGGGGCGCAAGCGGCTCGTACTCGATCCTTCTCAGCGATGTGGCCGGGACCCAGGCCGGGCCATCCGGCAGGAGCACCTGCCGGCGCTCGCCGGCGGACTCGCCGGCGGTGAGGCGCGTGCCATAATAGAGCTCCAGGCGCGGCTCGCTGGCTTCCGGGGCAGGGTAAGCGGGCACGATGAGATCGCTGATGACGTGGTCCGGCTTGTCCAGCGAGGCGACGGGCACGGTCTCTGCCTGCAACGTCCAGCCACGGTAGGAGTCGGGGCTCTCGACATAGGCGTAGTCACCGCACTCCGCCAGGACCCGAAGCGGCGTTCCGAGTAGCACCTGGCTCACGCGCTCGGAACCGGGGACAGGACGCGACCACAGATCGGCCACGGAAACCCGCACACGGCACAGCGCGCCGGGGGCGATGGGGGAATCCGGCGGGGCGATCCGCTCCTTCGCCTCGCCGGAAGCACGCTTCCTACTTTCCACCGGTGCTCTTTCTGAGGTAGTTCATCTGCAAGTCCATCACCACGCGCCGCAGTTCCCGGATCTCGGGCTCCGAGAGCTTCCCCTCCAGATGCCCGACCAGGTATTGAATGGTATCCACCGCGATCTTCGCCTGCGGCAGGTCCTCTTCCACCTGGCCCGTCTTCTGATTGGCGATGAAGCCCATCTTCTGCCAGGCGAATCCGTGCAGCATGCCGATCATCGAGGTGAGGAGCACGTAGATATCGACCTCCGGTGGGAACTGGCCCTCTCCGGCAGCCTGATCCGTCTGCCCGGCGGGCGCCTCCTCGCTCGCGGCTTTGGCAGCGGGCGGTGGCTCCTCGGTCGGCGTCTCTGTCTCGGCGTTCACCCGCCGCTTGTCGACGACCTCGAACCCCTCTTGCTTCTCTTCCATCACTCAACCTCCCACTACACGGACTCCGAATAGGGTCTCGAAACGCGCCGTGGTGGCGTTGGCCACGGCATCAAGTGTGGTGCCGTGGAGGAGGGCGACACACTCCGCCACGGTGACGACATGCGCCGGCTCGTTGCGCCGGCCGCGATACGGCACCGGCGCCAGGTAGGGCGAGTCTGTCTCCACCATCAGGCGTTCCAGGGGCAAGCTGGCGATCACCTCCCGCAGAGCGGAGGCATTCTTGAAGGTCACCTGCCCCGCCACCCCGATGGCCAGGCCCATCCCGAGGGCTTCCGCTGCCAGCGCCGCGTCGCCCGAGAAGCAATGCAACACGCCTCCCGCTTCCGGAAGGCCCTCCTCCCGCAGGATGCGTGTGAGGTCGGCATCCGAGTCGCGGTTGTGCAGGATGATCGGGCGATTTGCCTCGCGGGCCAGCGCCAGGTGCGCTCGCAGAACCCGCTGTTGCACATCGCGCGGGGAGAGGTCGCGGTAGTAATCGAGACCGCATTCGCCGACTCCCACCACGCGCGGATGCTTCAGAAGGGCGCGCAGTTCGGCCAACGCTGCGTCAGTGCAAGTTTCGGCATCGTGCGGGTGGATCCCTACCGAGGCATACACGCCCGGGAGCCGCTCCGAGAGACGCACGGCCTCCCGGCTCGATGGGAGGTCATAGCCGGGAATGAGGATCGCGACGACCCCTGCCTCGCGGGCATGCGCAACGACGGCATCCAGGTCCGGCTGGTAGTCCTCGTGGTTCAGGTGGGCGTGGCTGTCCACGACGCCGGCCGCCCGAGGCCGGACGCCATCGTTCACTGCTTCACCCCTCACTTGTTCCGTGTTCCTTCTCGTGGTTGGGGCGCAGGCGCGCATACATCCGCGCGGCGACCTCCTTAGCCCAATCGAGGGTCTCCTGATAGATGCGCTTCCGCTCCTCGACGCTGGGCAGCTTGCCGCGCTCGTAGTAGAGCTGGGCGGCTCGTCCAACGGTGTAGGTCCCCGCGTAGGCGATGGCGCTCTTGGCGACGACACCGACGCCGCCGGGCACCGCGCCGACGAGTTCGCGTGCCAGGGCACGCCAGCCAAAGGCGCCCCCAACTACGGGGGCGAGTTCCCAGAGGCGAGCGACGCTGTTGACCGGTTTCCCGTAGATGGCGGTGAGCTTCAGCACAAGGAGAATCTGGTTCTTCGTCAATAGGACGATGTCAGCGGCGGCCGCCGTTGGCAGAAGGATCTGGGTGGCGGGTACGATGCCTGGAAGCGCGCTGATCAACGCGATTTGGGCGTTCGCGGCGGAGGTCGTCGCCGTGAGGTGCTCGGCGAGTAGCGGGCGCAACCCGGGCAGGTGCCGGCCCAGGCTGAGCAACCACTCCTCCTGGTTCTCGGCGATCTGCTCGCCGGCGCGCCGGAGGCTCTCCTGGCTGGAGACACGGTACACGGGCACCTTCAGACGGCGCAGTGTATCGTCTGGGGGCATCACGGTGAAGAGTACCTGCGCCGCGATGGAGCGCAGGATCTCCTCCTTTTCCAAAGGACACTGGACTTCGACGAGCGCCTGCTCCAGGCGGGCGCGGTCGGCTTCATCGCGGGTGCCCGTGCCCAGGAGCGCGCGCAGGGACTCCCGCTCCTCCTCGGTGCCGCAGATCACCACGCGAGGCACACGCTCCGCCTGCTTGCGGATCTCGCCTACGGAGATCTCACGAATCAACTTCAGCACTGCCTGAGGCCCCACTATCGCCATCGGACTCTCCTTGCCGGTACTTGCCCTCAAACTCGCGCCGGAAATCGTTGAAGCGGCCGGTATCCAACGCTTCCCGGATCCCGGCCATCAACCGGTAGTAGAATGCGAGGTTGTGGTAGGTGAGCAGGCGCGCCGACAGGATTTCTCCGGCTTTATAGAGATGCCGGAGGTAGGCTGCCGAGTAGCGCTGGCAGACGGGACAGGGGCACTCCGGATCGAGCGGGCCAAACTCCTCGCGATAGCGAGCGGCCTTGATATTCGCGCGCCCGTAGGTGGTAAACGCCGTGCCGTTGCGCCCCATGCGCGTCGGGAGCACGCAATCAAACATATCCATGCCCCGCGCCACGGCATCCAGGATATCCAGCGGCATGCCGACGCCCATCAGATAGCGCGGCTTGTTGGCGGGCAGGAGAGGCGCGCAAATCTCGACCGCTTCGAGCATCTTTTCGCGCGGCTCGCCTACGCTCGTGCCCCCGATGGCGTTCCCAGGGAAATCGAGGCTGGCGATATACTCCGCACTCTCGCGGCGCAGCTCGGGGTAAACGCTCCCCTGCACGATCCCGAAGAGGAGCGAATCGGTCTGGTGGGCCTCGCGGCAGCGCTTCGCCCAGGCATGCGTGCGGATCATCGACTCGCGCGCGTACTCCCGGGTAGTGGGGTAGGGCGGGCACTCGTCGAACGCCATGATCACATCGGCGCCAATCTGCTCCTCGATGCGCATGACGCTCTCGGGAGTGAAGGTGTGCTCCGTGCCATCCAGGTGCGATCGGAAGCAAACCCCGTCATCCCCGATGCGGCGGAGATCCCGCAACGAGAAGACCTGGTAGCCCCCCGAATCGGTGAGCACGCCCCCCTTCCAGGCCATGAAGCGGTGAATGCCCCCGGCGCGCTCAATGAGATCCGCGCCCGGGCGCAGGTAGAGGTGGTATGTGTTGGCAAGGATGAGCCGGTAGCCGATCTCCCACACTTCATCCGGCGTCATCGCCTTCACCGTTGCCTGCGTGCCTACCGGCATGAAGACAGGCGTCTCGACGACCACCCGGCCCAAATCCATGCGGCCGCGTCGCGCGGCACTCTTCGTATCAGTCGCAAGTAGTTCAAACATCGCTATGGTGCCATTATACCAATGTCGCTCCTCTTCCGGCAACCTGTGCGTGGCGATCAGGGCCAGGGGAAGCTGGGTGCCGGCACATCGAACGCCGCCGCGAGAACCGTCCAGACCACGGCCATGCTGAACTCACCCAGGATCATCCCCAGGAAAAACGGCCGGAAGAAGAGGTAGTATTTCATGCCGCCATAGCGCTGTACGAGCGACTTGATCACCCACGCGACGAAACAGGGGAACCAAAAGACGATCAACGACCACGAGGCGCTGAGGGCGTAGGCCATGGGGTGGAGCGGCCACCAGTAGAAGGTCATCCGCATGATGACCAGAAAGAGCGTGACGGCCATGCCGATTGCCGCGAAGGTGGGCGCGCGCCAGTCGAAGTTCACCGGGTTTTCGACGGCCGGGGCATGATTTCGGAACGCCAGGAGGGGGTTGCCGGCATAGACGTACGAATAGAGCTGGATTCCGCCCTTCTGATAGGGAAACCAGAGATGGAGAAAGCCGGCGACGAGGATCGCCAACCCGATCGCGAGCCCAAAGACGGGGAGAAACGCTCGCCGGCGGATATTCACTCCATCGGCCACGCGCAGGCCGTCCAGGAAACCGGTCAGGATCAGGCCGCGCTGGTCGCGCAGGAAGGCCGCGTCAAGGAAGGCAAGCGCAGTTAGGTTGCTGGCTCCCAGGGTGTGTCGCGCGGCGAAAAGCGAGTGCATATCGATGGGCCGGAACGAAGTCTCCGTCATCAGCATGCCGCACTCGGCCACGCTGCGTGCCATCACCAGGGCGATCACAAAGAAATAGGCGAGGATCTCCAACGCGGCGACCCACCATGAGAGGCCGGCGAGCATGAACCACGTCGCGGAGACGAGGACGCTTCCGGTGAGTCCCCAGAAGGCGACGCGGTAGGGAATGAGTTCCTGGGAGTCATCTACCTTTGCCCGCCCGAACACGGCATCCCACACCTGGCGCAGGTGCGGGCGCGCCACATAGAGGAGATACCCCGCGAGGACGACATAAGCGCCGAGGACCTGGTATCCAACGTAGATCCGCGTGGGATAGAGCGGCATATTCTCGATAGGCGCGTTGAAGGTTGCCGCCACCACGTCTTGCACGCGGGTGAGCACAAAGAAGAACCACAGCGAGAAGAGCAGGTCCGTGGGCAAGAAGTAGAAGAAGCCGATCGCGGCCATCGAGAAGTGGAGCGGCGTGGGGTAGATCGCGGACAAGGGCGGATTGGGGAAGTAGCGGTTGAGGCTCAAGTTGAGGTTCACGCCGGGAACCGTCGGGAAGAGCTGGTGGATTCCATTCAGGGTGAAGATCATGGCCGGAATGGCGAAGCCGATCCAGGTGAGCGGGTTGCGCAGGAAAGCATCCCCGCTGCGCGCCATCTCCAGGGGGAGCTGCGCCAGTGGGAAGGCGAGTTTCTCGTTATCTGCCCATTGCCGGCGCAGGAGTGCCGCCAGGCAGAGGAAGCCGAAGAAGATCGCGACGACGAGGATGCTCCAGGCGGCGAGCGGCACCACCCATGCGCCCCAGGGGATCGACTCGCCGGAGCGCAGGCCCTCGTAGAAACGGAGGCTGAGCCACTGTTGCGGCTCTCCCTCCGGATCCCAGGGCACCATCCACTTCTTGATGTAGGGGTAGAAGATCCGCTGCCAGCGATTCCCCTCGTTCGCATAGTAGTTGGGGGCTACCAGGAGCGCGATCAGCTTCTCCATCAGGCCACGAGAGGTGACCATCGAGGCAACGAGCATCATGCTGTAGATGGTCATCAGCTCCTGGGCGCTGAGCTGGAAACGCTTGCGAATGCGGGTCCCGTAGCGCGCGGCCACGACCAGAAAGAAAAGGAGCGCAACCACGACCGGCGGCAGTTGCAGGAAGCCGATCTGGATGTACATTGTCACTAGCTCGGCGTAGGCAACGATGCAGCAGACGGCCACGACTGCCACCAGGCCCAGGGTCAGAGCGCGCAACGATACTCCAGACATCCAGCGTGAACCTTTCCACGGGCCCGCCCTCACTCGGACGGGGGCGTCATAGGTTGCGGGAAGCCCGGGCGGCCTCCCTCGGCTCGAATGGGAACCGGCGTCTCTCTCGGGCTCTGACACGCTTCAGGGCGCTTCCCGCATCCCTATCAGGGATGGCGCTGTCCAAGCTTCGCCGCGAAGCGATCTCGGCGGGCGGCACGGAGAGACGCCTCGTTAGCACACGCGATGGGCTCAAGGATGTATGTCCCCCGGCGCTATTCTGGCCGGCGACAGTAGACTCCTGCCCCATGCGGCCGGATCACCCGCCACTCCCTCGTGCACTCCTCCCTCGTCCGGGCGTCAGACCGGTGGGTAGGGAAGCCGGGGATGCCCGCGCCTTCCCATCCGCGTCCAGCCCCTTCGTCCGCGATACCGACCCAGACGCGCGTGGAAGAGGCGCTTGTCTCCGGCGCGGGGATATGCTATACTGGCACACATCCAGTACAGAGGGCGGGTGCCCCAGAAAGGCGCGGCCATGCATAAGCCATTGCCAGGGCAGACTCTCTGCAAGCGAGTAAGCGGTGGCCTTCGACCAATGGGCCGGCCCATTCGCGCCGACGCCAGCTCCTCGCCATGCGCTTCTCGACCTGGCCCTGCTCCCGATACCGCGTGTGCTCCTCCTCCCCTCTGCTACTCCAATTGGACCCCTCTCGCTCTCTCTGACCCATCTCTTGCAAGGCTTTCGCGCCCCGCGACTCAGGGGAGAGGCATCGGCCGATGCCGCCGCTCTTCCGGCTGGACCACATGGCGGATCCACACGCCACACCGGCTGAGGGACACCCGGGCGGAGAGTTCCGTCTTATGGGTACTCAGGGATGGGAGAGAAGATGGTGTACCACTCTCTAGTGAAATGCGCTCCGTCGGCCATCCTCCTGTTGGCGGTTACCGGCATGCCCGCCTGTGCTGAAAGCATCCGGATTACCGATGCAAGCCTCACCTTCCCAGGGGCCGACCAGATTCGTGTCCTGGTGACAGCGACATCCAAGGACGTGCCCGTCGGCAGCTACTACACGGAGCTGCAGTTCCTGGAGAACGAGGAGATCCCGCAAGGCTTCGTGGTGCGCAACCAGCGGCACGTGGTCCCCGAGAAGCAGGAGATCACGGTGACCGGCGACCGGGACAATGGCCCCTTTGATGAGGATCCCCGGGA
>ERZ795060.2096-NODE-2096-length-21124-cov-10.354502_pt1 | contig 21124 bp, 19 predicted proteins | sample MGYA00375144_ERZ795060 | MGnify/ENA primary metagenome ERZ795060 (study PRJEB30189, sample SAMN05720157) | activated sludge metagenome | isolation source: anaerobic digester from wastewater treatment plant | place: Japan | collected 2015-05-15 ...
TAACCAAACTTCTTTCAAAATCCCCCGCCTCTATAGGCGGCGGGATGGTTTAATAAATAAAAACATTGAATTAAAAACAACATTTTTTGATATAAATAATATTTACGTAATAACATTAATGACAAAAATTGAAAATAATATATATAATTGCTGGTTAAATTATTTTAATTTACACAAGAAAAAAATATGTATAGAATCATTAATGCAACAAGATTATATTACAATTCATTATTATACAAAAAATCAAAACAAAATTAATGTTAATCATTATATAATTAATAATATATATAAAAATATATATACCAAAGTAGTAAAACAAATAAATAAAATAAACACAACATGGACACCGTTCGACTTTTTTAAGGCAACACGTATAATTACAAATTTTTTTGAAGATAAAAATACATTATGGAAAAATATATGACTACTCCCCCGAATAAATTCGGGGGCTTCCAGGAGCACTAAACCCCAAAATCTGTAGCCTCAGACTTAATATATTTAAAGAAACGTTAAAATCTATGTTTATATAACAACCACAAACAGGACAGTTATAAGTACGAACAGAAAGACTTTTCTTAACAATTCCAACAATGTTAGTTTAGTATAAGTGTAAGGTCTTTGCCCCCACATTCCATCACTAACCTTGTTGATGGTTTTGATTTTTCAATAACTGTTTTCTACGGAAATTGCTCACAAAAAGGTAGGGCGGTTAATCCTCAAAAAAGTATATCTCATAGCAGAATTAATATTAGTACAACCTTTTTTAAATGAATATGGTTGCCCTATAAGAACAACCTTTTTAATAGCCCTTGTTATAGATGTATACATCAATTTATTATTTAGCATTACAAAAAAACTATTTGTAAGGGGTATAAAAACATATTTAAATTGATTACCCTGCGTTTTATGTATAGTCAATGCATATCCTAAATCAATTATATCTTTGTAATCATCAAAATCATAAATCACAATAATAGGATTCTCTTCAATACCAACATACATTACAGAAAAAAACTCATTATCCTCATCAATATGCAAAACAATTCCTAAATTACCATTATATATTCTCGTCATTAATTTTTTATCTATACAATATCTTCTAATTTTATCTATATCCAAATCTTTTGTCTTTTTAATCATATTATTGTAAGTCTGTATGTCAAGAGCAAACATATCTTGATTTTTTAAATGTATTAATTTATCACCTTCTTTTAAGGCATAACCTCTAATATTTATTGTTTTAGGGCTGTCATAATTCAATGTTTCTTGTAAAATTGTATTTAGTTCTGCTGTCCCAAGCACTGTAACTTTCATAGGAGTTATGACCTGTATATCCCATATCCTTCTATTTCTATCAAGATTTTCTTTCTGAATATGATATTTAATTGAATTTAAAAGTTCTTTTTTTATCCTCTCGTGCAATTCTTGTCTTTTTTCCTGTAACTCTTTTTCAGATAATGTTTTTTTCAAAGTCCAATAATTTGCTATATCCTTTATTATAAATTCAAAATCTTTATATTTAGAATAAACATTTTCAGGAACAATACCCTGTCTTATAAAAGAAGCAAAATGTGTTATTACAGAATCTTCTGATTGCCTATATATCCTATCAAGTTTAACCTTTGGAATACTATCATGCTGCAAAAGGTCCGAAAAAACATTTCCTTCTCCTATGGGAGGTAACTGAGCATCATCCCCAACCATTATTATTACAGCATCTTCTTTTATTGCTCTCATCAAAGAATAAAAAATAGACAAATTAATCATACTTGCTTCATCTATAAGTATAACTTTATATGGCAATGGATTATTTATATTATGTTTAAATTTTCCATCTTTATTATATCCAAGAAGGGAATGAATTGTATTGCCTTTAAATCCAGTAAGCTCACTTATCCTTTTTGATGCCATACCTGTAAAAGCACATGTCACTATATTCTCTTTACCCACAAAAAATGAATAAAAATCAAGTATAACCTTTGAAATTGTAGTTTTACCTGTTCCTGCATACCCACAAAGAATAAAAACATTATGACCCCCAGTAGTAATAGACATCAAAGCTTCTCTTTGTTTTTTTCCAAAAGAAAATTTCATTAATTCTTCAAGTTTTTTAATATATTCAATCGCTTTATCTTCTTTAATTACATAAGATGATTTTTTGCTTAATCTTTCTAAAATATTTTTTTCTATATAATCCTCCATGATTTTGTAACCTTTAAGAGCAACACTATCCTTATCAACATAATAATCATTACTATTATTTAAAATATTATTAGCAACATCAGAAAATTTTTCAATATCAGCAGCCTCATCTGTTATATATTCTAAAGATAGCTTAAATAATTCACTTTTAGGTAAGAAGGTATGTCCATTATCTGATGCCTCAGATAAAAGAATATGGTCAATTAAAGATTTAATACGAAATTCACTATAAAAATCTATCCCCATTTGAAGAGCAATTTTATCTGCTGTTTTAAACCCAATTCCTCTTATTTCTGTTAAAATATAAGGATTTTTATTTATTGCCTCTATCATATCTTCATTACTATTTTTAAAATGATTATATATTCTTAACAATAAAGCACTTGTAATTTTAACATTATTATTTTTAAAGAAATTATTTAGTTCTCTAAGGGATTTGTATTTATTCCATGATTCCATTATTTTAGCAAGTTTTTTCTCTTTTATCCCCTTAACCTTAATAAGTTCTTCAGGATTATTGTCGAGTATATTGATTAACTGAACCTCACCATATTTTTTTATTAAAACAGTGGCAAGATTACTTCCTATTCCCGAAACAATATTAGTCAAAAAAAAGAATAATCCAGGGTCATCTATTTTAATAGATTCTATTTCTATTTGATTACCATATTTAGGATGTTTTACCCACTTACCCTTTACATTACAAATTAACCCTTTTGCCCTTTCAGGAGTAGAAAAAGCCTCAAGGTCTGGACATATCCCTGTAGCAATAAATTCTCCACCACCTTTTTGACATAAACGAAGAACAGCATAAGAGTTGAGACTATTGTAAAAAACTACTGATAAAATTTGAGCATCTGTTATAACAGCCATATTATCTATTCGTTAATGTTATTTTTCCATTTTCTAAAGATATTACAGTATCAGCCATATTAATAATTTCTGGTGTTTGTGTAATACAAAACTCTCTTTCATATCCGCCTATTTCCAATACCTTTCTCTTCATTTGAAAAAATTCAATTTTCTTTTCATAATCTAATGCTCCATCTTTTTCATCTGTAAATATTGTTTTATAGTTTTTATTGCTTGCTATTTTATTATATATACATATTGCTCTAGTAATTGCATCCTCTACCCATGTTTTTTCACCACCAGATAATCTTTTAATGCTTTTTGCTTCGTTTGTTTTAGAATCAAAAACTGTTATATCAAAAACTTCTTTCAAGCTTTTACCATCAGATTTTACTGCCTGCGTATCAAATCTTACACTAAAACGTCCTCCAAAAATTTTAAGCAATTCATTGGCAATGCTGCTTATCTGTGGTCCGGCATCATCAATTTCAAGCGCTATAATACCATTATCAGAAAAAGCCTTACTTAAAATAGTCCAATCTTGTATCTCATCCTGGGTCTTTTTCTCTTCTTCTTGTATAGAAATTAACTCATCCTTTGCTTTTTCTATATTTTTAATGTTTGTCTGGATTTCTCCCATTTCAATTCTTAATTTATTAGTTTCATTATTAATTATGTTTATCTGGTTTTCTAAAGATTCACACATTTTTATCTTTTTATCTTTTTCTTCATAAATAGTTTTATCAATAATAATATTATTTAACATGGTATTTAATTCAAAAATTTCTTTTTGACAAACATTTATCTTTTCTTGTAATTTTGTCTTTTCTTCTTCTGCATCCAATTTTACCAAAACTATTTCTGATTCCAAATCATATAACTGTTCTTTTGCATTTTCTGCGTGAGATAAAGTTTCTATTTCTTTATCAAAAAATACAATTTTTTCTTCTTTTTGTTTAATTTGATTTATTATATCCTGTTTATTTTTTTTCAATGTAGTTAATTCATTTTTTATATCTTCAATTTTTGATTCTGTTATTTTTTTCTTTAATATATTAATTGTATTTTGAAGCTTTGATAATATATCATCTTCCTCTTGTATTTTATTTAATTCTTTAAGTAAAGCAGGAAGTTTATTTTCTGCTTCTATAGCATCTTTTACAAATTTACACGATTTTGCTAAATTTTTTCCACATGGTAAACCTTCCAGCTTTTTTATCTGTCTTTTATAATCATCAATGGTATTTTCAATTATTTTTTTCTTTGTATTTTTACTATACAATATCGTTTCAAACGTTTTCTCTTTCTGAATTAAAATGTTATATGTTTCATTATATTCGTTAATACTTATATTCAATTCTTCAATATTTTTTTCTATATCATCAGATTGTTTTTTTAATATCTGTACTAATTCTAATTCTTTTTCTTTATCTTCTTTATATTTCTTATAGTCACTGATTTTATCAGCTAATTTTTTCAATTGATTTATTTTGATTTCCATTTCTGTTATTTTTTGTTTAAATTTCCCATCTTTCTGTTTTAATTCATTATTTAAATCATTTAATTCTTTTGTTTTAATGAATATATCTTTTTCTATATTCTTCTTCGTAACAATCTTTTTTTCTTGTTCAAGTATTTTGTCATCTATTGTCTTAATAATATTTTGTAATTCTTTAATTTTATTTCTTAATGTCTGCATCTCTTTTTCTTTATCCTCAAGTAACTTTAATATAGCCTGATACCTTTCTTTTTCTTTTTCTTCACTCTCTATAATAAAGAGTACTTTTCTCTTATTTTCTCTCAATATATTTAATCTATTTTCATATACTTTTTTATATTCTAAAGCTTTTTCTCCTAATTCTTTTAAATGATTAATATTTAGTAATTCTACAAAAAGAGCTTTAATATCCCCCTTAGCATAATCACTTAAAAATTTTGCCCCTTGAGACCTGAATATAGAGGTAAAAAATAATTCAGGAGAACCGCATATTTTTTCTATAGTATCGTCATATACATCAAGTTTGCCATCTGTTATTACTTTCCATTCTTCTTTTTCATCATTTTTTAAAAAAAGATAAGCCTCCTGTTTTCTCTTATTTGCATCTATTATTATTAAAGAACGATATAATATGCCATCAAATTCAAATATAAGTTCTTTATTTGCTACTCCGTATACATGGTCATAATATGAAAAAGATGCAGGTCTGTAACCATTAGCACGGTAAGGCATAATTCTATAAGGATGCAAATTATCAAGAATAGTTGTTTTTCCTGCTCCATTTGGAGCAGAAAAGACAATAATACCTTTTGTATCTATTAAATTAATAGTTACTTCATCAATTCCAAGTCCTGATTTAATACCCTTAAAATTTTTTAATCTTAAAGATTGTATATTCACGAAAATCCTCCAAATAAATAATATACAATATATATATCACAAAAAAAACTAAAATCAACTTTTTTTAGTATCTATTGAAAAAAAAACAAAATTTAAATAATATAATTAACAATAATTTTTACACCAATGAAATGCTTTTAACCAATCTGAAAAATTAGCGCAATAAACAATACCTTTTTTTATATTAAGATTGAAAATATCTTTTGCCATTTTTTTTGTTATAACCCTGGATTTACCATCAAGAACTTTAATAAATACATTCTTTTCCCCAATAGAAGTACATAAAACAACTTTGTTATTAAATTCTAATGTTGATATAGTTTTTTTCTGTCTAATCATTTTATATTCCTCCCTTTTTTTTAATAATTAAAGATATTTATTTTAATATTAACAAAATTTTCAATAATGATTTTCTTTTAACATACCATTAATTATATTAATGAATATTCTTTGTCTTCTATTTTTTACAATTCTGAGAACACTATTTCTTTTTCTCATAAATAAGATAACACTTCTATACTTTGCATGTACATTTTTAACCATTCTATTAAATGCCATTACCTTATCATTATCTGTTTCCATTTCAACCTCCTTAAAATAACCTATTTATAATATATATATCACATAAAATATTATTTACAACTTTTTGTGTGTGTTGAATATATATCTGCAAAAAATAGTATCTCTTTCTTTAGAATTACTAAACTTTTATACTGCTGGGAACGTTTAATGCTTATTTTATCGTTTTCTCAGAAATTTTTACGCTCTTTTAAAAAATGGTTATACAGCCAACGGCATACATCAAGTTGTCTTTAAAGAAGTCTTTGCTGTTTCTTGTTAAGAAACAAACGGTATTTAAAGGATTTTTTCATACTGTTATATGAACTCTTACAAACATTATATCTTCATCAACAATGTTGGTTCAGTATAAGTGTGGAATCTTCGCCCCCACATCTCACCACCAACCTTGTTGATAGTTTTGGTTTTTCAATAAAAAAGTTTAAATTTTTTTTGGAAAAAATAATTTATGTGATATATATATTATAAGAAATGAATAAAAAAAATAAAATAGAAAAATTAATATTAAATAAAACAAATAAGGAGATTTTTAAATGAAAAACAAACTTTTTATTCTCGTAACTATTGTCTTTGCTCTTTTTTTAGTTACTGGTTGTGCTTCTACTGGTAGAATGATGGACAATATGTCTCTAAAGACAGAGGTTAGATTGTCCGATACAATCTTTCTAAACCAAAGTCTACCAGAAAGGACTGTCTATCTAAAAATTTCAAATACTTCTGAAATTCAGGACATTCCTCTTGAACAGGCAGTAAGAGAAAGACTACTAAAGAAAGGGCTACGACTTGTTGATGACCCAACAAAAGCTACATGGATTGTCCAGGCAAATATTAAATACCTTACCTATCACAAGGAAGGCTCCATGGCAAGCGAATCAGGAGTTGCAGGTGCAGGTATGGGTGGTTTCTTTGGAGGAGTCTCTAGTGCTCTATCAAAAAGCAATAACATGGGAGTAGCTGCAGGTGCTGCTGTTGGTTCTATAATCGGTAATGTAGCTGGTGCAGCACTTGGCTCTCTGGTAAAAGTAGAATCATATGAAGGTCTTGTAGACCTCCAGATACAGGAAAAGGTAAAAGGCGGTGTTAAGGGCAAAATGGTAGCCGACATAAGAAGAGGTTCTACAACAATGACAACAGAAAGAGAAGTAGAGAGTGACTATCAGACATACAGCACTTTTATAAATGTTCTTGCAAGAAGAACAAATATAAATGTTGAGGAAGCTATTGCAGAGATTACTAAAAAAGTGGCTGACCAGATAGCTGGTCTATTCTAAAGCTTCTAAAACTGTCAATTAAAAAACCCTTCTAAAAAAAGAAGGGTTTTTTTTAGTAAACTACCTTCCACCTATAGAGATGATATAATGTGAAACTGATTATTTATCAAACATCAATTCATCTCCATCTTAAAGAAGATGGAAACTTCTTGAAGCAATTTCATTAAAAAAAACAAAATTACTTTTTTTTCTATAGGTTTTTTTCAAAAAAAAAGGGAGGTAATCACCCCCCTTGTTTCATTCTAGCCACTCGCGCAGCTAGAATAATATTATAAATATCTTTTGGAGCTTTACCCGTTAAGGTTACCCCAAGTTCCCTAACAGGAAGGCTCGCAACATTAATAGCTTTTTTAAAGCTATTAATGTTATTAATAGGAGCGCCATCAGCGATGGCGACTTCTATCAAAGCCTTTTCAGCTCCATTCTTTATTGCCCTCTCAGCCATTTTTATCATAGTAGAGGGTCTTAAGTTGAAATGCATTTTCATATGCATTTCAACTACATATAAAGCAACCTTAAAAAGGCCAGACTTGATACCTTTCCAACGTTGCTTTATTTTTTCAACAATCTTAATTCCTTCCAAGTCATGTCCTGGAAACTTCGGCCATAACTCTTTCGGAATTAAAATTTTGCCCAAATCATGGAAAAGCGCTGCAAAACGCCCCTCCACGGTTTTACACTGTTCAACCACATTAATAATGTGGTTAAACAATATTTTTTCAGAATGATACTCGGCTGGACCTGCCGGTATCTCCTTTGATTTTAACAATTCTGGAAAAAATACCTGACAAGCATTAGGTACCTTTCCCAAAACTGTTAAAAACATTCCAAAATTTTTTTCTTTAAGAGCTTTTAAAAGCTCCCCTGTAAACCTTTCTACAGGAAGAGTTTTTAATTCTTCTAAAGAAATTTTATTCATAAGGTTCAATGTAGACGAATCCACATTGAAACCTTTTGCAGCGAATCTCGCTGCCCTCAAGACCCTTAACGGGTCTTCTGTAAAAGCAAGTGGATTCACCGCTTTTATAATTTTATTACGGAGGTCTTCAAGCCCTCCGAAAAAATCATAAATTTTACCCTGGTGGTCCATAGCCAGGGTATTAATAGTAAAATCTCTCCTTCGGAGGTCTTCCTCCAGAGAAATTTCTGGGCCGGTTACAAATTTAAATCCTTTGTAACCAACCTCGTTTTTAATTTCTTTCCGTGGAAGAGCAACTTCTACTTTCTGTCCCTCCACGGAAAATAAAAATACTGGAATTGCTGTTTTGGGGTCAACAGCAATTCCTCCCATTTCAATTAATTGCTGGGGAGTATAACCCACAGCAATTAAATCATAGTCCTTGGGTTTATACCCAAGGACCACATCTCTCACTGCGCCCCCTACAAGATAAAACCCTGGGGGAAATTTTTTTAAAATTTCAATTTCTGTCATCTGCCCTCCTCCTCCCCCATGTAGGGAGTTTTTTTTTATTTTTTTTTTTTTTTTTTTTTTTCTTCTACTTAACTAATATTTATATATTAACGAACATTTTTTCTAAAAAAAGTAATATAAATAAAAAATATAAAAAAAAGAAAAAAAGTAAAAAGGTAAACAAAATGCATTCAATAGACAATCAACCAGAAAATATTACATTAGAAAAATTATTTGAATTAAATAACCAAAATATCTCTACTATAAAAAAAATAGATAGTAGTTTATTGCTTGGAGAAGTCATTGATATGATGGACCCAATTCCAAAAAATATTAAAAAAATATATCTTTCCCCAAAACAAAGAGCAGGGCATTTCGGATGTATCGGAACAACAAGAATAGGCAAAACAAGACTTCTTTCTTATATGTCATCAAGCGATATAAAAGCAGGTAGAAGTGTAATAATCGTTGACCCAAAAGGTGACACCGAATTGCTCAGCTCTTCAATAGCAGCTTCAGTAGAAGCTGGACGACTTGAAGAATTTATGTTCATCTCACCAATATATCCAGATTATTCAATTAAAATTGACCCGCTCGCCTATTATTATATTATGGATGAGCTTGTAGACCATGTTATATCTGGTATTGAATCAAAAGAAAAATATTTTGTTGATGTAGCAGCAGAAGTAACAACAGCAGTTCTTTCTTATTTTATTGTAAAAAGTAAACATTATGATACATATGATACTATTAATTTATATGATATAAAAAAATATATCGATTATGAATCATTAAGACAAATTAAAACAGAAGTATTTAACTTAAAAGATATAGGAAAAACAGAAGAAATTAGAGAATTAGCACAAGATGTATATTTAATGATAAATCACATTTTAAATTCTCCTCCAGACTTCTTTTCAAAAGTATCATCATCGCTCAGAACAATATTAACACAGCTAACATCGTCCACTACTGGAAAAATTATTGGTAAGGCAAAAACAAATGAATTTATAAAAAGATTTGAAGAAGGAAAACCTGTTATTTTATATTGTAATACAGGGTCTCTTTTAGCAAGAAGAACAGCACACATAATAGCAAAAATGTTAATTTCTATGTTACAATCAGCGGTTGGTAGAGCATTATCATCAGGTATCAAAATAAATCCCCCTTTATGTGTATATCTTGATGAAGGTCATAATGTTTTATATAGAGGAATAGAAGAACTTTTTAATAAAAGTGGCGGTGCAAATGTATGGGTACATTTTTTTACACAAAGTTTTGCTCAAATGGAAGAAGCAATTGGACACGAAATAACTCGTTCAATAATCGATAACATATCTACATGGATATACATGAGAGTAAATCATCATCAAACTGTAATGGAAATAGAAAAAAGCCTTCCTGTTAAAAAAATATTTGAACTTGTTATATCTACAGGAGATGCAAGAGCTACTTTTAATCTTAAAGAAAAACAAGAAAAATTATTTATGGCAGAAAACATTATTAAATTGAAACCAAGATATTTCTATCTTAGAAATGAAGGACATTTTTATAAAGGTATAGTACCAGAAGTTCCTCTACCATGGTTAAATATCCAATTTCCGTCAGTGAGGGTTATATAAATGATAAAAATAAAAGAAAAAATATATATAAATCATATAATAATAACATTAATAATAATAGGAATAATAATTTTATTTTATATAATACATACAAAAAACTTTGAAATGCTTTGGAAACAAATAGAAATGTATAAATTAATTCCAAAAATTATATCTTGGGGAACATTAATAATGGGCATATATGGAATAATAAGGAGACGTTTTTCAATCAATATAACAACTATATTTTTTTTAATTAGTTTCTTTTTTGCATATTTTGGTCATCATATTTTTAAATTAATTTATTAAGTCTGGGGCTATAAACTTTAAAATTTAACACTCCTAAAAGCCCCCGAATTTATTTATAGGAGCAACTATTATGGCAAATGATTCAAAATCTCAATCAAGTTCTAATGATAATGTAATTATCAATACTGGTGGACCTGCCGAACTTAAAGCAAAAAGCCTATTACATGCTCTATCAGAAATGGAACAACTTTCCGCAGCGGAATATAGAACTGATTTTCCACAAGGGACTATCCCTATTGTATCAAGATTTTCTTTTTTTGATGTTGCAGGAAAAACAGCAGCTTTAAGTACATTAATAACTTTCCTATTAACCCCTTTTTCAATGTGTGTATTCGACAAAATATTACCTGTTTTTGGTTCATATCATCCAACCTTTTTTGATAAAATTTTTACTCTTTTATTATCATCAGCAAATTCATTATGTGTAGCATTATTAATTATATTTACAGTATGTATTAATATGTATCTTGGAAAAGAAACAGAAAAAATAGTAAGAAATTTTATTAATACATATGTAATTATAAAAATAATTACTTCATGTTTTTTAGGTATTATTATTTATTTTATTTATCGAACCTTCTTTACAACACAAAAAATATTTGCAATATATCACGAAATAATAAGATGGAAAATAATAGAATCCCCTGAAGGTAAATTCATTATACAAAAATTTTTCTATTGGGTAAATCAATTTAAATCTGTTTTACCAGATTCTATTATTTTTTCTCTTTCATTACATATAATTACAGCATTACTTATATATATATCTTTTTATGGAATTGCATATAGAAAAACAAAAAAATTAAAAAAATTTAGAGAAGAATGGGAGTTATAAAAAATGATTATAAAAATTACCATTGAAAACATTTTAATTTCTAAACAAATTATATCAATACGACTTAATGCCCAAAATGATAATGCTATTGAAGAAGAACTTAAAAAAATTAAAAAAAAATCTATAAGATTTTCTATAGACAATATAGAAAAACATGAAAATATTTTATATTTTACAGGTAAATTGCATAGTATAAATATAAGAAAAGGATTAAATTTTGTAATACATACTACAAGAGATACCAATATAATTTATAAATTAATAAAATATATTGATGCACCACTCAAATTAAAATTTACATCAGAAAAAGAAGAACACATAATAAAACTATTAAATGAAATACACAATAAAACAGGAAAAGAAATTACAGACATTATATATGAAAATACTTGTTTTAAGACAAAAGATGGAAAAACAATAGAAGGTAAAAAAAATATATTTGAATTAACAGAAAAAAGAAAAGATGTTCTTTTAGGCAAATTACAAAATCAATTAAAAAATATTTAACTTTTTTTTCATTAAAAATCTTTTTTTACGGAGGTATTAGGTTAATTTACTTTTAATAAAAAAAAAGTAATAACCTAAAAAATAAATATGAATATTTTTAAAATAAACATTATAAATATTTTATTTATAATTACTATTGTTGGTACTATAGCTTATCTAATATATACCTCTATAAAAAAAAATGAACCCAAAAAACAATACCAACAAATGAATATCCCTCTTACAACACTATCGCAAATTTGGTTAAAATTTAATCAAAATTATATAGATTTACCAAAAGAACAAGAAGAAATAGAAAAAACAGAAAATATTGAAAATCAACCATCAGTTGAACCAGCAAAAACAGAAACAAAAATAGAACCTGTAACCATTAATCGAGATTTAACCATTGTATCAACAATTAAAGATTTTTATGGAAAATATCTATTTCAATATAAAAAATATTTTGTAGAACAAAAAGTAGAAAATGTTTTATTAGAACTTCTTAATTTACTTGAACAAAAAGGGTCATGTTCATCAGTATTAGTAAATGATAACAACAAAATAAATAATTATTATATTTCCGTAAAAGATAATTTGGCTTTAATTCCTCTCAGAGAACATTCTTTAAACACAACACAAGTAATGATTGAACAAATTAATAGAACATATAGTAATTTTATCGACACTTATATTACAAAAGGAACAATTGCAGCACTCGCTCATGATATAGGAAAAATACCAGAATTTCAAAATAGTGGTCTATTTAACACAAAGAATCATCCTGATATTGCTGCAACATGGCTGGAAAGCAAGTTACCAGATGACTACATTGGTAAAAGAGATATTTTAATTGCAATAAAAGACCATCATACATACACAACTGAACTTCTATCGCAATTATTAAGAGAATCGGATAAAATAGCAAGACAAAGAGAACTTGCTTCAGTCGTTAAAGATTATAAAATCAAATCATTAAACGAATGGTTTGACATAAAATATTTTATGAATAATTACATTGAACCAATTGTGAATGTTACAAATAGAGGCTATAAAAACGGTTTAGCTTTTAGTTTTAAAGGATATATATATATTAAACCGCTAGCTTTATATGACCTTGCTATATCTTATGCAAAAGATTTAAAAATAATCGATACTGATTTACTTGATAGAACAGATAGCAACGAAGCACTTAAAAAAATAGCAAATATTTTTAAAAAAAATAATTGTTTTCATCCTGCAATAACAGGGGACTATCCATCAAGAACATTTCAAATTATATTATCTGTGCAAAATACAAAATTTCCTAAATCAAAACTTATGGCAATTAAATCCAGTTTAATAGACAATCAAGAAGAAATGGAAAAAAGAAAAAATATTTCACAATTATTTAAAAATATATCAGAAATAATTCCAATATAGACTACTTCAATAAAAAAATCAAAATTTCTATAAGTGCTGAACCTTAAATCTGGAGCTACAGACTTCGAGGTTTAATGCTCCTAGAGGTCCCCGAATTTATTCGGGGGAATAATCACTTTTTTCAGTAATATAATATTATCAAAAATTAGTAGTAAAAAACTAAAAGAAAAAGAAAAAAAAAAAAAAAAAAAAAAAAAGCCCTCTCAACAGAGGGCAAAAGGAGGAAAAATGAGTACAATAAAAGAAATAAAAGAAATATCTATCATTGAAATAATTAGGAAATTGGGCTTTATGCCCAAGAAAGAGGGGGGGATTTATTCTTTAATCTCCCCATGGCGGAAAGAAAACAATGCATCTCTAAAGCTTTTTCCATCATCAAACAAATGGTGGGACTTTGGCGAAGGAGAAGGTGGCGACATCATCGACTTCGTCAAAAAACTTTATGGCTTGGATACAAAACAAGCCATAAAAAAAATATCTGAAAATTTAACAGAAAAATTCGATGTAAAAAACACTACTATTATAACAGAAATAACAGAAATTCAAAAGAGAAAAGCAAAAAAAGAGAAACGAGACATTAAAGAAATATATACTTTGATGTCTCAAAGAAACAACAAACCATTGTTGAAAAGGTGGTTTCAAAGCAACCACCTTCCAACACTAGAACTAGATTTACTAGATTTTCTTTGTTTTAAAGACAAAAATGGGGATTACTTTATAGTAACCCCATTACCATATCTGGCCTCGTTGAGGGGCCTAGAGATGAGGGGAATAGATTTCTCCCCTAATGGGGAAATCATTCCCCTAATAAAAGATGGAAAAAAGGTAAGGAAAACCCTTGGAGAAAAATCTCCATGGGTTGTTTTTCAAGAAACAAAAGAATGCCTTGTCACAGAAAGCATTTTGGATGCTTTAAGTGGCATGGCAATATCTAAGAGAAAGATTTCCGTTGTCAGCCTTAATGGAGCTGGCAATTGGAAAAAAGGGTTAGAATTAATTTTAAAATTTAGGAGGGCATACCTGGCCCTCGATAACGATTTGCCTGGGCAAGAAGCCCAGGCAAAACTTAAAAAAGCGTTGGAGGAAAATGGCGTAAAAGCCATAGAAATCCCAACGCTAAAAAAAGAAGGCGTGAAAGACCTTCACGCACTTCTTTTAAAAAGGATAGGGAAGGGGCAGGGGCCATAAGCCCCTCTCCCCTTTTTTTTGTCTATATTTTTTTTGATTGATTATCCTTTAAAAAAACAAACAAATCATTAATATCTTTTATAACAAGCGCAATACCATTATTTTTTTCAATTTTTGTAAGAAAATTTTTCTGTTTCTCTGTTAATTTTCCCTGTTTACTCTTCACTTCAATTGCAACAAATTTTCCTTCAGGAGAACATGCTATTATGTCAGAAGCCCCAGGCGTTCCAATTTTTATTGCCCTTTTTTTACCATTTGGACTTCCCAGTATTATTTTGCCTGAATTATTTCTTATCACGACATATCCATACAATTTTAATATATCAATACATGCTTTTTGTGTATTTTTTTCTTCACATGAATATCTTCTCATCATAATCCTCAAACGAAAATATAAGGGTTTAAACCATCCCGCCGCCTATAGAGGCGGGGGATTTTGAAAGAAGTTTGGTTAAACAACCCTTATTCTTTCAGGCTGGTTTAAGCAGCCCCTAGCATGTAGGACGGTTAAGTCCACCATGTTACTTTTGCGAAGAATATATGAAGTTACAAAACCTCATACCCTTAACTATTTATTACTCTTTAACAAAAATACTATTATCTTCTATATATTTTTTAAGACGTGTAAAATTATCTGCCATTATTTCGGCAATTAATTTTGATGCCTCATCAATACTTAATTTACTAACCGATAAAAACACATCGATAGTATTTTCATCAAAACCATTTTTTATCGCTATTCTTTTAATAGTTTGCTTCTGCTTTTCAGTTAAAGGAGGTTTACTATGCATTCCTTGTCTTTCATCATTTGTTTTATCTTTTCTAATAATATTGTTAGTAATAGCAGCAGGTGAAGACGGGGGAACAATAGGTTCATTAAACAACTGTTTTACATCTCTTGCATAATCGTTTAATTCTTTTATATTATTTGAATTGCCATTACCATTTTCTTCTTCATCTACATTTACTATCACTGCTCCATCATCAAATTTAGGGTTAATATCCTCAACAGGTGGTAGTTCAATAAGGCTTGAAAGTTTATTTGAGACAGCTACTTTATCACCCTCTTTCAATTTCATCAGTGTACTAAAATCACAATCAAAAACAACTTCAAGAGGATAATGTGTTCTCAACTGTCCATCATACGCAATATCCTTTGGCACTCTCCTCAATTTCAGCGGAACAAGTGAAAAGTGACCAAGCAAACTTTCAACAAATGAAAGTCCACTATTAATCGCAACAATACTATTAAAACTTCCTATATCTATCTGATAAACACCACCTACATTAACCTTTGGTAAAATTACAAGTAAATGTGCCCTTAAAGCACATCCATTATCTTTAAGCTCACAAGGACAAGTTCTTTCTTCAAAAACCCCTTCATCATTTAATCTTTTCGCTTTTTTCAAATTTCCTATACATTTCAATCCTTTTGTTTCGCCATAATATTTATATGCCTGTGGAAAAATTATACGAAGGTCGCTAATGGCAAACATAATATCAAGTTCTTTTGGTTTCTCTCCATAAATCCTTGCTACTTCAGGAGGAACTACAAAATAATCAACTTCTTTTGGAAATTCTTTTTCTGTTTTTTGACTAATAGCTTTAACCCCAAGTCGTATCTTTCCTAATCTTGGGAACCTTCTTATATCTGATATACCTGGAACAGATGTAAATTCATTTCCATAATCAAACATATTGACCTCCAATATTTATTATTACAATATATATATCACAAAATAATAATAAAACAAAAAAAATAAAATAAAAAAAATAAAAAAATTAATATCCTAACGTTGTATATCTTTGAATTGATTTATTATTTTGTATAGCTAAATCAATAGCCTTTCTTGAACCAATTAAAATTAATTTTCTTTTTGCTCTTGTTACAGCAGTATAAATCAAATTTCTGTATAACATTATATAATGTTGCATCACAATAGGGATTATAATAACAGGAGACTCACTTCCTTGAAACTTATGAACAGTCAAAGCATAAGCAAAATCTATTTGGTCAATTTCATAATCACTATAATGTATTGTTTTATTACCATCAAAACTTACATAAACATTTCCATATTCGCTATCAATTGCAGAAACATATCCAATTTCACCATTATAAACATCTTTATCATAATTATTTTCAATCTGTATAACTTTATCGCCTAAAGCAAAACCATATAAATTCTCATCAATATCAATATAATCTTCAAAATCTTCATGAATCAGTTTTAATTCATTAATAATCTTTTTTCGCATAAAATTTCTTAATATTCTATTTAATTCATTCGTCCCTATAGGTCCTCTCCTCATAGGAGACAAAATTTGAATATCATTAATATGTTCAATATTATAATTATTTATAAATTCTATAATATTGCTAATAATATTTTCTATGCTCTCTTCCTCAAGAAAAGAAATATCCTTACCTGTTTCAAATAATACACTTTCTCCTCGATATATTGCATGGGCAAAACGAATAATATCAGAATCTGATGCCTGTCTATGTATCTTTTCTAATTTACTAACTGGACACATATATCTATCTACAATATCCATAAGTAATTTCCCAGGGCCAATCGAAGGAAGTTGATTCGGGTCACCAACAAGTATAACATTTGTTTTGTCAGAACATGCCTTAAATAAAGCAAATGCAAGATTTATATCTAACATAGAAGCTTCATCTACAATGATATAATCGACTTTTATTGGATTGTTTTCATTCTTTTGAAAAAATACATTACCATCTAAAATTTTTGCTTCTAACAATCTATGTATTGTCTTTGCTTCTCTCCCTGTAGATTCAGATAATCTTTTTGCTGCTTTTCCTGTGGGAGCGCAAAGAACAAAATTTTTATTAAAAAATTCTAAAGTATTAACTATTGTTTTTATTGAAAAAGTTTTTCCAACCCCTGGTAATCCAGTAATAACTGCACATCTTGTTGATAAAGATTTTTTAATTGCTTCCTTTTGTTCACTAGATAAAACGTTATTTGTTAAAATATATTGAATAATATTTTCTGGAAAAATAACTTTTATAGAACCAAGTTTTAAAATAATGTTATTAAGATATTTTTCTTTATGATATAAATCTTTTAAATACACTTTATCATTTACAATATATAATTGTTCTATATTTTCAAAATTATCTTCAATATCTTCTATATCAATATTTAATAATTCTTCTCCTCTTTTTAATAATTCATCTAAAGGTAAATAAACATTACCTTCTACATAACAAGTTTGTTGCATTATATACAAAATACCCGCTGTAATTCGTTTATTATCGTATAAACTTATACCTATTTTTTGGGCAATATTATCTGCTTTTGTAAAACTTATTCCTCTTAATTCAGTTAAAATGTATGGATTTTTATTTATTATTTCTAATGTATCCTGACCATATATTTTATATATTTTTTTAGCAGTAAAAACAGTAATGCCATATGAATAGAGGGTAGATATTATACGAATATATTCTTTTTGAGATTGCCATGAAGAAATAATTTTTTCTTTTAAATTTTTTCCTATCCCTTTAACACTTAATAATAATTCTGGATTATTATCAAAAATATCAAATACTTTATCTCCAAAAGCATTAATTATATTTTCAGCTATTACTGGCCCTATACCTTTAATTATACCAGATGTTAGAAAACCTGTAATTTCTGATTTATTATTTGGTTTTAAGAAATTAATCCTTTCTAACTTTAATTGATTTCCATATTTTGAATTTGTTTTCCATATACCAATTGCAATAAATTTGCATTTATTATAAAATGCTTCATTCGGAATACTTCCAACAATGGTAAGACGTTCTCCTTTTTTAATATTAAAATCTTCTATTTCATTATTTATATTTTGTTGATTTGAATCATTATGAAAATCAAGAAAGACTGCATTTATAACAGAAAAATTTTCAGATTTATATATATGCCTTACATATCGACATAAAAGAGATAAATATCCTTTAGTTGACATTTAATTATTTAAAATTGATTTTCTTTGTTTTGTATTAACCTTATATTTTCAAAAGATATAGAATCTTTTACAATTTTACCCCAAACACTAATTTCAACAATACATTTATGTTTTCCAATTTCACGAATCCTGCCTATCATATTATCATAAGGTAGACATTTAATTTCCACCAAATCACCAACTTTTAATTTCCTCTGAGGTAAAATTTCATCAGTTATAGTGTCATAATTTGAAATCATTTGTATATAATCATCAGTTTCTTGAATAACAATGCTATTCATTTCATTTTTAGGAATATATTGAACAGGATTTAACATTGTAATAATACATTCAGGCATTTTAGTATTAAGAAAAAAAATATTATTTTTTTTAAAAATTTCTCTTAACATTTTAATAACTTTTATTGAACCCTTTGCATAAATAACAAAAGCCAATTTAATATCTCCAAAAATAATATTTTTTAAAATACATTTTTATCTTTTTCTTTTTCCATTCTTTTTCTAACTCTATCCTTTGCTCTACGAGCAGTAACAATTAAAAAAGGAAGAAAACTGGTACCGGTATTATAATATCTTACAGCCATTCTTGCTACAGCAATCGGTTTCATTTCAAAATTTTTAGAAAATTGACCTTCCATCCATTTTTTCATCCTATCCCATTTTATCTTTGGATATACAGCATACAAACAAGTTTTAATAAAATTATATCTTTCTTTTTCAGATAACAACGATAAAGTATTTTTTAAAATTGTATTACGGTCTTTCCGTGAAACATAAGAAAGATAAAGAACAACAGTATCATTATTAATTTCTGTTTTTTTATTCAATTAAAGATATTCTCCCCTAAAAGATTACTTATTATTTAATTTTTGATATATGTCTTTTTTGCCAATCAATTTAGACCATGTTGATAATTTTGGTTCTTCAATGAAACTGATTAATTGAAAAACCATTTATTGAAAAGCCTTTAATTCTTCATTTAATTGTTCAAAATTAACATTTTGTTCAATAGGCACATTAGTTTCATTTGATTGTTCAGAGAAACCCTCATTTGATTCTTCTACATTATCAGAAATTGTTTTTCTTAATTTTAATTTCTTTTTTTTCTTTTTATTTATTTCAGTAACAGGAATATTATATTTATTTGCAAGTTCTCTTATAAAGAGATAAATTTTTTCCAGTTCATCTTGCATAAACATTGTTTTTTGAAGCTGTTCAAAATTTAATGTATGATTTGATGTTAATCTATGCTGTCCTATTGCTTTTAAAGCAAACATCAATGCACCACCAGCAATTGTTTTCGGTTCAAAAACAAAAGAGTTTTGTCTACGCACTAAAATCATTTTATATTCAAGACTATCATTAAAATTAATCCAAAATTTATAATTTTCTATTCCTTGAAAGTAAGGAATATTTTGTTTTAATAAAATCCAAAAGTTATTAATCATATCTTCTATTTTTTGTAATTCTTGCTTACTATTTTCAATAGATAAAATTCTATTACCCATACGAACAAATATTTGATTTATTACTTTATCAATTATCAAAACTTTCTTCATTGTAACATAATCAACAACACTATTTGATATTAGTACTACTATTGAATTTGGTTTACTTGCTTTATATATTTTATTACGCAAATATGTATTATTTCCAGCAACTATAGGAATATTGGACACATCGTTCCCATTCATATTAAAACCTTTAAAATTTTGCATTTTTTTTAAACCTCCTGTTATTATATTAATTTTATAGTTAATCCATATCAATTGGTTTAACTTTAATTTCTAACGTTCCTTTTATATCTCCAAAAAAACTGTGAATTAATTTTTTTGTAGTTACTATATTTTTTCCTTTTGGTCCTATAATCTGTCCTGCATATCCATTAGTTACAAATACCATAGCCTCTTCCAATTCTTCAAGTACTACAACTTTATTTATAAAATCTTCATATATCAATAAACGTTTTATGCATTCATTAATATCTAAAGAAAATCTTACAAAATTTAATTTATAATTGGGTAAATATTCAGTCATAATATCATCATTCAAATATGGTTTAAATATATCGTGTAATTTATCTGGTTTTGGAATTTCAAAGTCATTTTCAGATTCTAAAAATTTATCAATAACTATTTTAACATACGGATATGAAAGGGCAATTTTTTTAATTTTTAAATTGTTTTCAACAAGAGCATCATTTAACACATAATCTAAAATTTTTCTAATATATTGAATGTTTTTTTGAGAAAGTAAAATCTGTGCACCTCGAATTTCAGCAATAGATGCCCACCCTGTCTCACCTACACGATAAACTCTATTTGTAAAATCTCTTGGAAGCATTCCAAACAATTCTGTATTTGATATATTAACAAGAAAAGAATCTTTATCAGGTAATGTTTTGACAACAGTAAATGGAAAAAGATAACCAACTCTTATAGGTGGTAATTGTGTAAACATATTTTTATTAGTTCACCTTATTAAGATTAAAATTAATTCTTTAAATTTAATATTACTTTTTTTTTTTAAAAAAAAATTTCATCAAATTCGGCGCAGGAGACCCCGTCCTCTTAGGGCGGGGAGGAATGCG
>ERZ795060.2097-NODE-2097-length-21116-cov-5.069227_pt1 | contig 21116 bp, 21 predicted proteins | sample MGYA00375144_ERZ795060 | MGnify/ENA primary metagenome ERZ795060 (study PRJEB30189, sample SAMN05720157) | activated sludge metagenome | isolation source: anaerobic digester from wastewater treatment plant | place: Japan | collected 2015-05-15 ...
CGTATTAAGCAAAAAATATGGCTCGATTGCCGTTGATCCAAGGACTAATAGCATAATAGTAACCGACATACCGGAAGTTTTTCCTCAGGTTGAGCAGATTATAGCCGAGCTTGATAAAAAAGCTCCTCAAATATTAATAGAAGCAAGAATTGTAGAAATAAATACAGATAGACTAAACGAGTTAGGAATAGAATGGGGAGGATCACGCGGAGAATTGGCCTATTATGCGGGACCCTCAAGACTAACCGACTGGCCGTTAAGACCCGGAATATTTTCCGGAGATAACTGGAAGAATTTCTTTCCCAAGTCTCCTCAGATAAACGAAGACTCTCCAAGTTCTTCGGCCGGCGGCGGTGGAGGAGAAATAGATCCCATATTTTCTACAAGCAAAACAAGTCCTCAGGGCGTTTATTACGGAGTGTTTAGCTTGGCTCAGTTGCAGGCCATATTCAGGGCTTTAATATCTAGAGGTGAGGCAAGGTACTTAGGAACTCCGAAGATTGTTGCTATGAACAACAAGACATCCGTTATAACGATATCCAAAGAAGCGGCCGTAGCTTCTCAAACCACCGTAGTTTCGGCCGGAGGTTCGGCGGGCTCATCATCTACGGGAGTCGAGAGAAAAACCATAGGACTTACGCTTAAGGTTACTCCTCAGGTTAATAAGGAAGGATATATAACCATGCTTGTTCAGCCCCAATATTCGGATGTGACCTCCTCGGCTATAACAATACAGGGAGTAAACGTCTTGGATCCTATAACAAGAGGGGCTCTTACGATGGTTAGAGTTAAAAACGGCCAGACCGTAGTTATAGGCGGAATGCTTTCTTCGACGGAACAAAAAGTCGTTAAAAAAGTTCCGCTTTTCGGTTATATTCCGGTTATAGGTTGGTTTTTTACTTCGACAAGCATAAGAAGGACAAACACGGATCTGGTTATATTTTTGACCCCGACCATACTTGTAGATTAATATAATAAAATGGCAAGAAAAAGATTAGGCGAAATATTAATAGAACAAAAAATAATAGACGAAGAGAAGTTAGCTAAGGCTTTAAAGTATCAAGAGCAGAATAGATGTTTAATAGGGGAAGCTCTTATTAAATTGGGCTATGCCACGGAAGAACAGGTAGCCATAGCTTTATCCAAGCAGTTGGGCATTCCTTACGCATCGATACAAAATCAAATATTGAAACCCGAAAAAGGTCAGGATATAGAAAAAATAATTCCGGAAAAATTCGCAAGAGACAATAAAATAATTCCGTTATTTATTGAAAACGGGCTTATAGCGATAGCTATGAGTGATCCAACGGATCTTATGCTTTTGGATAACATAAGAGCGATGACCGGAATGGATGTTCAGGTATTCATATCCACAAAAGCTCAGATTCTAAAGATTATAGACTCGTTTTACCAAATGGAGACAAGTCTTATAGATCAAGTGGTAGATACCGGCAAAGGTTCCGATAACGATATATCTGATTCGGATGTTTTGACTCCGGACGGGAAACTGGATCTGGATAGGGTCATAATGAGTCAGTCTTCCGGGGCGCAGGCGATCAAGCTGGTTAACGCCATATTAAAACAAGCCATAGCAGAGAGAACGAGTGATATACATCTGGAAAAATACGACGAAAAAATTTCTTTAAGATTTAGAATAGACGGAGTTTTACACGAAAGAACCGCTCCGCCGAAAGAGCTTTTTGATAATATAATAGCGAGAGTGAAAATACTATCGAAACTGAATATTGCAGAGAGAAGACTCCCTCAGGACGGAAGTTTTTCAATAAGATATCAAAACAGAACCATAGAAGTCCGTGTCGCCACATGCCCTACCGTTTTCGGTGAAAAACTTGTTATGAGGTTGTTGGATAAAGGCGGAATAGAATTAAATTTAGATAAAATGGGTTTAGATCCGGAACAGAAAGAAGATTTCTTAAAAGCGGCAAACTCTCCGCACGGACTTATACTTGTAACGGGTCCTACCGGTTCCGGTAAAACCACGACTTTAGCCGCTTTGCTTACTACGATTAAAACGCCGGAGATGAATTTTCTAACTCTGGAAGATCCCGTCGAAGTAAAAATGGACGGTATAAGTCAGGTTCAGGTTAAACCTGAAATAGGACTTACCTTTGCTGCTGGTTTAAGGTCTTTTTTGCGTATGGACCCCGATGTTATACTGGTGGGAGAAACCAGAGACAACGAAACGGCGGAGGCTTGTATAAAAGCCGCTATGACCGGACACTTGGTTTTGTCTACATTGCACACGAATAACGCTCTGGAAGCGATACCGCGTTTGATAGATATGGGAGTTGAGCCTTATCTTTTGGCTTCCACTTTGCTTTTAACCGAAGCGCAGAGACTTGTAAGAAGGCTTTGTCCCGATTGTAAACAGCCTTATAAACCTTCAAAAGAAGAACTGGATATGTTTTTAAAAGAATCTCTTTTAAACCCGATGCCGGATCCCAATAAAATTATTTTTTATAAACCCAGGGGTTGTCAAAAATGTTTTAATATCGGATATAAAGGAAGGGTCGCCATATACGAGACGTATTTTATAACGGAAGAGATAAAAAAGATAATAAGCGACAACCCGGATATATTGAAAATAAAAGAAGTGGCCAAAAAACAGGGAACATGGGATTTAAGGGCAAGCGGTTGGAGAAAGGTTTTGGCCGGAGTCACTTCGGTCGATGAAATGTTAGCTACAACCATAGTCGAAATGTAGTTTTATGTAATTTTTAGGGAGGGCAGAGTGCCAAGGTTTATATATACCGTACAGGACTCGGAAGGAAACGTAACAACCGGTTCCATGGAAAGCGAGGATGAGGATAGTTTAGTTAATACTCTTCAAAATAAAGGTTATTTTATACTTTCGATACAATCGGAAAAAGAAAGCGCAAAAGGACTATTTGCTTTAAAGAAAAAAGCCGGGGGAAAAGTATCCGGAAGAGAAATAGTGTTTTTCGGAGAACAAATAGCGACTCTTGTGGCGGGCGGCGTTCCGCTCGTAAGAGCTCTTTCTCTTTTGGCTGAGAATAGCGAAAACAAAGCTTTACAGACGGTTCTTTTCCAGATAACAAAAGACGTATCGGCCGGTAGCACTTTGCATAAAGCGCTGGAAAAACATCCGGATATTTTTGACGACATATGGGTTTCTCTGGTGGCCGCGGGTGAAGTTTCCGGTCAGTTGCCTTTGGTTTTAAGACAGATTACGAAGTACAAAGAAATGCAGGAAGAAATTAAAGGAAAGATTATAACGGCGTTTGCTTATCCCACAGTGCTATTTTTAATGTCTATGGGCGTTTTGTTTTATTTCGTAATATTTATAGTTCCGGTATTCGCCCAGATATTTAAGGATTTCGGATTAAAACTTCCGTTAGTTACGAAAATGGTTATGGGTTTTTCTTATATAATTCAAAATTACTGGCTAATGATGATAATATCGTCGATAGCCGGTTACTGGACTTTTAAGATGTATATAAAAACCGAGGCGGGTCTTTTAACCTGGAATAAGTTTCTTTTTTCTTTGCCGGGTCTCGGCGGTTTTATAAAAAACATGCAATATGAGAGATGCTTAACGACGATGTCTACTCTTTTAAAAAGCGGCGTCAGCATAATAAATTCGCTTGCCGTATTGGAAAACGCTTTTAAGAAAAATCTTATAATTCAAGGAGCTTTAAAAAAGGCCAAAAACGAAATAACGAGCGGAAAGGCCATATCCGAATCTTTTAAAAGAACCGGCGTTTTTCCGGCTTTTGTCACCGATATGATGCTGATGGGAGAAGAATCCGGTAAACTTCCGGATATGATAGACGTATTATCCGGTTATTATAAAGAGCAGATTAACCAATTTTTAAGGAGGTTTTCGGCTATAATAGATCCAATACTGATGTTGGGAATAGGCGCCATAATAGGAACGGTCGTTATGTCGGTTTATATACCGATATTCCAGCTTTCGCAAATCAAAGGAAATTAGGGAGGATTTATGAAAAAAGGTTTTACCCTTATAGAACTTTTGGTGGTGGTTTTAATATTGGGAATACTTGCCACCATATCTATGCCTTTATATAGAAAAACGGTAGAAACTTCCAAAGCTACGGACGCCCTTTCCATATTAAACATGATAGCAAACGCCAATAGAATGTACCAGTTAGATAACGGTTCGTATTCTACCGGAAATATATTATCTACTCAAGTTTTGGTTTCAAATAAGTATATAGCCGACCATCCGTGGGCCAGTTATCAATGGAAATTTTGCGCGTGTAGCGATACCGCGGGTTGCGGGGCTTGCGGAGGAGGCTCCTGCTCGGCTACTGGAAGAATAGCCTGCGCGTATAATACGTCGGGTCTTGGGGCTCCGTTTAATACATGGAGGTATGAGATTTCTCCGGATGGAACATGCAACGCCTACGGAACTCAGGTTCCTCCCTGTCCTCAGCAGTAGTTATGAAAAAAAGAAAGGGTTTTACATTAGTAGAGATAATAGTATCCATACTTATAAGCGCCATGGTTGCAATGTCTTCTTTTTCCATTTTTACTTCCACGATGACTTCTCAAAAAAAAGCGGACAAAAGAGAGATTTCGGCTCTTGCGATAAGAATGGTTCAGGAGCAGTTAAAGGCGTATGTTACCGCGGATACCGCATGGACTCCTTCCCCGAACGCCAGCTGGAGATTGTGTAATCATTTGGGAGTTTGCGATACATATGCAGGTTGGGCATTGCAAGCCGGGGCTCATAATATAACAAATTTTTTAAATACCGATCCTTTTTTGACAAAGCTTTGCAACGGGAATATCGCAAATTGCAGTTTTACTTATACGGTTACGGATCTGGATTGCGGATTTGGAACCGGTGCAAACGCTTGCAAACAGGTTCAGTTTAGTTTGACTTACCCGTAATTTATGAAAAAAAACGGATTTACTTTAACCGAACTTCTTGTTTCTCTCGTGATATTTTCTTTTATGGCCGTTACCCTATCTACGGTATATGCCACGGCGAACAGATTCTTTTTCCAGCAATACAGAGAAGATATGTGGAAGAACAGGCTTACTCTTTCAATGAAATTTATTAAAAACAAACTTTCCGCCGCAACCGAAATTGAAAGACCGGCTTTGGGCACGGAAACTAACGACCTTGCGTTTTACACCAATTTTATAAAATCTCCTCCTGGAGATACCACATACCCGGGTAACGGTTGCGCCCCGACTAGGACGGTTAGTTCTCAGTGGCATTATTTTTGCGTTAATTCAAACGTGTTATATTATTATACGGGAACGCTTGCCGGAGTAACTCAATGTCCCAATGAAGTTGGAGTGGCTAATTGGATAGGAACGATATCCTGCGGCGTTACCGGCGGGGGTGTAGTGCTTTCTCAAAATATAACCATACCCGCCAATAGAACCACATATTTCGGAAGAGTTAATACTCCTTCAAATACCGTAAGGATATCCTTAAGGATGTTATGGCAGGCAACCGGAGGATTTTCCACCATAGCTCGAAATATAGACACCTCCGACGAAACTTATGTTACGATAAACAGACCGGCCGCATGGTAAGGGTTGAAAATATCATTTTTGTCTGCTAAAATGTCAATATGAAGTTAATTAAAAAAAGAAAAGCTTCTCTTTCCGCAACTCTTTTGTTATGCATAGCCATAATTACTATTTCCACATACGTTATGAAATGGATTTTGGATAGACATACTATAACTACGAGATTTCATAGAAGTTCTGTCGCCACTACAAGAACCGAAGGGATATTTTATAACAGGATATCCTGTTGCCAATACGGTTCCAACTGCCTTTCATCGGTTGATGGCAAATCCGTAACGATATCGGGGCTCGATTGTAACGCTTCCGTCGCGACGGGGATAACTTTTTCGATTAATGCCGACAATTAAATTTTCTTAAATTCTATTCTTTTAAAAGGCTTAAATTCCATCGAGTTTTTCTTGTTTTCGTTTATCGTTTCTTTAAGCCAGTAAAACCATTTTTTTTCAAAATCGTCGTAATCTAAAATTCTATAATTATCCCAGAAAGATTTTTGTACTTCTTTTCCGTTTAATATATCTTCGCAGAATTTGTAAAAGATAAGTTTTTTTGATTCGAACATATACCTTACTATCCCGTAAGATTGAAGATACCAATTCGCTATGTCGTTGTCGTTTTTAATGGAATTTAAATCGGTTTTAAAAAAAGATTCGAATTTCATATATACGCTTTTCGGACTATATCTCAAAGCTCTGGACCACAAAGGATCGGTTTGATAAGAGATATCCTCCATATAAACCGCGATTCCCTCGTTCAACCATAAAGGAGGATGTTTTAGTTTGGTATTAAAATAACTTTCGAAATAAAGATGAGTAAGCTCATGGGTTATGGTCGGAATAAAAGATTCTTTTTTTTCCGAATCGTACACCACTATCGTTTTTTTATCGACAAACGCAAGTCCCTTCGACCATTTTGGGGGAGAAAAACTTCCTTTTATATAATTTTCATAGGAAGAATAAATATATATGTTTGTTTTTTCGTTTTTCATCCACGGAGCGAAAAAAGAAAGATTTAAATTCATTAAATTGTATATCCTTTCAAGCTCTATGGTGAGATTGGTGATTTGCCATTTTCCTTCCGAAAATATGTTAAAATGAGCCGTTTCTGTTCTGTTCCACTGTTCTTGCGAGTTAAGGCAAAAAGCGATTATTAACAAGAGCTTTATCATTTTAGGTATTTTGCGGTGATAGATTTTCCCGAAAGATGTATTTTGTCCGCTTCTCCTTGATAAATTACATACCCTCCGTTAGGTCCTCCGTAAGGGCCCAGCTCGACTATCCAGTCCGCAAAAGATATAACGTCGGTATTATGTTCTATTATTATCGCCGTGTTTCCTTTTTCGACCAATCTGTCCACTACTTTTAAAAGTTTTTCAACATCGGCAAAATGAAGTCCGGTTGTGGGTTCGTCCAAAATATATATATTTTTGCCTTCGTTTCTTTTGGATAGCTCATAGGCTATCTTGATTCTCTGTGTTTCTCCTCCGGAAAGCGTAGTCGAGCTTTGTCCTATTTTAATGTAACCGAGTCCCACATCGCTTAATAGTTTTAATTTGTTATAAATATGCGGTATGTCTGTAAAAAAACTTAAGGCTTCTTCCACGCTCATCTCAAGCACTTCGTAAATGTTTTTATCTTTATATTTAACCTCCAGCGTGTCTTTATTAAATCTTTTTCCGTTGCATTCTTCGCATTTTATATGAACATCCGGTAAAAATTGCATTTGTATGTCTATATGACCTTCTCCCTTGCAGTTTTCGCATCTTCCGCCAGTAAGATTAAAAGAAAATCTTGAGGGGGAATAACCTTTTCTTTTGGCCAGAGGGGTCATCGAAAACAAATATCTTATTTCGTCGAAAAAACCTATGTATGTTGCGGGGTTCGATCTGGATGTTTTGCCTATCGGAGATTGATCCACCAGTATTATTCTGGAGATTTCTTTATCTAAATTTATTTTTTTAAAAGAGCCCGGTTCTTCTTTGAAAAAAGGGTTTATTTTTTTCATGAGTCCTTTATAAATTATTTCATATAAAAGAGTCGATTTCCCCGATCCCGATACACCGCATATTACCGTTACAAGACCCAGGGGTATTTTTACGTCTATGTTTTTCAGATTAAACTGCGACGCTCCTTTGATTTCTATAAACCCGTTTTTCGGCTTTCTTTTTTCGGTTTTTTTTACCACGGTTAATTTTTTAGATAAATATTTTCCGGTTAGAGAGTTTTGATCTTTTAACATGTCTTCCAATTTTCCGCAAAAAACCAGCTCTCCTCCGTATATGCCAGCCCCCGGTCCCAATTCTATAAGCCAGTCGGCATTTTTTATCGTTTTTTCGTCGTGTTCCACTATTACCAGAGTGTTATCCAGGTCTCTTAAAGATTTAAGGGTTTCAATAAGTCTCTGGTTATCTAAAGGATGAAGTCCTATGGTGGGCTCGTCGAGAACGTAAAGTACTCCGCTTAACCGCGAGCCTAACTGAGTGGCAAGCGATATCCTCTGGGCTTCTCCACCCGATAACGTTTGAGAGTATCTGGATAATGTCAGATATCCAAGCCCGACATTTAACAAAAAAGAGACTCTCGATTTTATTTCTTTTAATATAAGTTTGGATATCTCCAATTCGGTTTCCGAAACGTTTAATTTATTTATAAAATCCAAAAACCGTTCTATTGTCATATCCGAAACTTCGGATATGTTTTTTTCGTTAATTAAAACCGATAAGGCTTCTTCCTTTAGCCTTCTACCCCCGCACTGAGGACATTTTATTTCTTTCATAAATCTCGAATATATTTCCGATTTGACAAATTCCGATTCGCTTTCCCGATATCTTCTTTTGATATTGTTTATTACTCCTTCAAACTCTCCGTCCCCGTATAAAATTATGTTTTTTTCTTTTTCGTTTAAGTCTTTTAATTTTCTTTTAGTGTTTATGTCGTATTTTTCGGATATTTTCTTTATTATATCGTAGTAATAATTCCTCCATGATGTTTTCCATCTGTTTGTTCTTGTGGTTATGGGGTTTTCCCAGCATACAAGCGCCCCTTCCTCTATGGATTTGGAAAAATCTACTGCTAAATTTTCGTCGACCTCGGTTATAAAACCTATTCCTTCGCATTTGGGACAAGCTCCGTAAGGAGAATTAAAAGAAAAGAGTCTCGGTTCTATTTCGGCTATGGATATCGAACAATAAGGGCAGGAGTTTTTTTGACTGTATATGTTGGATTTTGTTTTGGATTTTACTTCCAGAAGATGATTTTCGTTTAAAGCCAGATCTATATCTTCCTTCAATCTTTCGTATTCTTCCTCGGTAATTATGAATTTGTCCAGTATTAATGATATGTCGTGTTTTTTATATCTTTCAAGTTTTGGAATCTCGGAGTAAGAGTATTCTTTTTTGTCTATCTCAAAGTTTACAAACCCCTTTTTTTTATATCTTTCAAATAATTCCTCGTATGTTCCTATTCTTCCGGTTATAAGCGGTATTTTTATAATTATTTTTTCCGAGTAAAACCTTTTTTTTATATCTTCGGCTATGGCGTCTTTAGACCAGCTTTTAACGGGTCTTTTGCATTTCGGGCAGTGGGGTTTTCCTATCCTTGCAAATAATAGCCTCAAATAATCGTATATTTCTGTTACCGTTCCCACTGTCGACCTCGGGTTTTTGGAAGGGGCGTGTTGTTCTATTGCTATTGAAGGGGAAAGCCCGTCTATAAGGTCCACATCGGGTTTGTCCATCATTTCCAAAAATTGTCTTGCGTATGCGCTTAAACTTTCAACATATCTTCTCTGTCCTTCGGCGTATATGGTATCGAAAGCCAGAGAGGATTTTCCGCTCCCGCTAAGTCCCGTTATTACGGTTATTTTGTTTTTCGGTATTTCTAAATTTATGTTTTTTAGATTATGGGTTCTTGCGCCCTTTATGGTTATTTCGTTCATAAATCGGCTTTTCTTTTAACCGCATTTTCTAAATATCTGTTAAATACGGATTCATAAATCGCTTTTGATTTTTTTGGAAAGTCTTCGTTATAATAAGCTCCTCTGGATTCTTGCCTTAAAAGAGAACTTTCTATTATCGCCTTGGAAACAAAAGCTATATTTCTGAGTTCTATAAAATTTTTATTGGGCTTGTATTTGTTATAATAATAGTTTATTTCTTCGAATATTAAATTAATTTTTTTCTTAGCCTTAATAAGCCTTTGTGTACTTCTTATGATTCCCGCGTAATTTGTGGTAAGCGTTCTTATTTCGTCCCAGTTTTGAGATATTATGACGTCTTCTTCCGATTTTTGAGTTTTAAGATAATTCCACAATATGTGTTTTCCTTTTTGAGTATTTGGAATTTCTATCCTATCGTTTTTTATCGATAAATAGGCTTGATATGCGAAAACCGAAGCTTCTAAAAGAGAATTGGAGGCTAATCTGTTGGCTCCATGCAGACCCGTATGAGAGACTTCTCCTACGGCGTATAAATTTTTAATGCTCGTTTTTGAGTTTTCGTCGACTTCTATCCCTCCGCAAAAAAAATGAGCGGCCGGGACCACCGGTATCGGTTCTTTTGTGATATCTATCGAGTATTTAAGGCATGTTTTGTATATGTATGGAAATCTTTTTTTAATAAAATCGGGGGATTTGAAAGAAATATCCAGATATACGAAATCGTCTCCGTTTTTTTTGAGTTCGTTCGCTATGGCTTGAGATACGATGTCCCTCGGCGCAAGTTCTTTCATTGCGGAGTAATAGGGCATAAATCTTTTGCCTTTTATGGTTTTTAATACGGCTCCTTCGCCCCTTAAAGCCTCGGAAATTAAAAAGTTTTGAGCTTTGTGGTGATATAAACAGGTAGGATGAAATTGAACGAATTCCATGTTTACGAGATTCAAACCGCTTTTATAACCTATCGCGAATCCGTCTCCGGTAGCCGTATGAGGGTTTGATGTATAGAGATATGTTTTGCCGGCACCTCCGGTGGCTATTATTATTTTTGATGCCAGAAAAGAATTAATTATGTTTGTTCTCGCGTTTAATACATAGGCTCCTAAAGCTTTGTTTTTTTCCGGTTTTGTTTTTTGAGGATGAAACTCAAGTATTAAATCTATCATCTGATGATTTTCAAACAGCCTTATATTTTTGTTTTCTTTGACTCTTTTTATCAACGAATCTATTATTTCTCTTCCGGTATAATCGTATCTATGCAGAATTCTTCTAAAAGAATGTCCTCCTTCAAGCCCTAATTCGAATTTGTTTCCGGATTTGTCGAATTTTACTCCGAGATTTATTAGTTCTTCGATTATTAACGGCGCTTTTTTTACGGTCATTCCCACTATTTTTTTATTGGATAATCCGCCGCCGGTTTTTAAAGTGTCTTTTATGTGATTTTGGAAATCGTCTCTTTCGTCCAGTACCGCGGCTATGCCTCCCTGGGCGTAAACCGAGTTGGATATGTCTATTTTTTCTTTCGTTATCAGATTTACTTTTCCGATCTCGCTAAGTTTTATGGCGCAAAAAAGTCCCGCTATTCCGCTTCCTATTACCAGAAATTCGCTTTTATATATTTTTTTATCTTCCATTTATTTATAAAATATATGTATATCCCATATTGGGATTATAAATATATTTTAACATTTATTGGTTGGTTTAACCGACGAATGAAAAAAATTTTAAAATTTTTACCTTTAATAATTGCGGCTTTCATACTTTATTTTCTTATATATCCCAATTATGAAAACATAATAAGAGTATATCACGAGTCTAAAAGAACTTACCTTTTGATTTCTATGCTCGCGGCGCTTGGAAGCTATTTTTTTATGAGCCTTTCGCTTTATGAGATGCTTAAAATAATGGGACATAAGATACCTTTTTTGCAAACCTTTTCCATTACCATGATATCTACCGCGGTTAATTATTTCTTTTCGACCGCCGGGGCCAGCGGTTTTGCTATAAGAACTCATCTTTTAAACAAAAGAAAAGTCCTGGTAAGCATATGCATAACGACATCCGTCGTTCTTACGGCTTTTATTTATCTGATACTCGGTTTCATAGTATTTCAGAGTTTTATTCTTCATATGATATCGATAAAGAAAATAAATTTGCAGGTTCTTGAAGGTTTTATAGGAACGCTTTTTATTTTCCTGATTCCTTTTCTGTTGACTCTGATAATGTATAATCATAGATTTAGAAACAGATGGGCGATAAGGATATATTACTTCGTAAATTCGACTATATACCAGATAACAAAGTATCAAATACCAAAAGAAGACTTTAGAGAGTTTAAAAATCAGCTTAATCACGGAGTTTCTATTTTGCATAAAAAAAGATACGAGCTTCATAAAGTTCTGTTTTACGTTTTGCTTGATTGGGTTTTTAATATTATGGTCTTATATTTCGCTTTTCTTTCTCTGGATATAAAACTATCGCTTGTTAAAATAATAATAGGCTTTTCTTTCGGAATGATAATGACCGTTATTCCGATTCTTCCATCCGGCCTGGGAGCGATGGAGTTTGTGATTGCGAATTTTTACTCGAATTACGGAGTTCCGATAGAATCCGCGATATTCGCAAGTCTTGTGTTTAGGGTTTCTTACTATATAATTCCGTCTCTGGTAAGCCTTGTTATGTTTTACGGAATAAAAATAGCTGAACCGGAGATTAAATACGACGCAAATAAAAAGGAGGATATATGATCGAAAAATTCATGGGTTTTTCCCCAAGGATATCGGATTCGGCTTTTATTCATAAAACCGCGGTCATAATAGGGAACGTCGAGATAGAAGATATGGTTTCCATATGGCCTGGAGCGGTATTAAGAGGGGATGTAGAGAAGATAAAGATAGGTAAAAAAAGCAATATTCAGGACCTTTGCGTTTTCCATCCAAATAGAAATAAACCCGTTATACTGGGAGAAAATGTTACCGTTGGGCATTCCGCCGTAGTTCACGGTTCGGTGGTGGGGAACAATACTTTGATAGCCATGAACGCTACGGTTATAGACAGCCAGATAGGCGAAAACTGTCTTATAGGAGCCGGTTGCGTAATAACCCCAAACTCGGTAATACCGCCGGGGTCTTTGGTTTTAGGAGTTCCTTTTAAAATAATAAGACAACTTACCGATAAAGAAATAAAAGCTCTTTCCGATTCGGCCGAAGAATATTTTAAGCTTATGTCTCTTTATAAATAGTTATGAAAAAAATATTGATAATAGAGGATAACAAACAGGGATTAGAGGTCCTAAAAGAAGTTTTGGAACATGAAGGATATTCCGTAGTTTCGGCAAGCGACGGAATAAACGGGCTAAGATTTGCCAAAAAGGAACTTCCGGACTTGATACTTTTAGATCTTTTGCTACCTAAGTTTAGCGGCTTCGATATATGTTTGAAGTTGGCCGAAGACGACAAAACAAGAAAAATTCCGATAATAATAATATCCACATTGGGAGAGGAGAAGTCCACTTACGAAAAGCTAAAAAAATTTGAAATTATAAAATTTATGAAAAAACCTTATAACATAGAAGATCTTTTAGCCGAAATTAAAAAAACATTAAGTTGAAGCGAAAATGTATCGAGAAAAAGATATAATTCCACTCATTTTTAAAATCCTTTTTAAACATTACTCCCATCAGGGTTGGTGGCCGATCTTCGATTTAGGTAAAAATATTTCCTTATATAGAAAAGGAAAATATTTGCCTGAAAAAAAAGAAACATTTGAAATAGCCGTTGGAGCTATACTGACTCAAAATACTTCATGGAAAAATGCGGAGAAGGCCTTGGGAGAGTTGAAAAAAAAAGGATATTTGACCCCTTTAAAAATAATTAACTCGGACAACGAAAATCTTTATGAAATGATAAGGTCCAGCGGTTATTTCAGGCAAAAAGCAGAAAAATTAAAAACATTTTCTTTGTGGTTTTTAAACAACGAAAAAGACATATTCAAAAAAGATCCCATGAATTTGAGAAATGATCTGCTTAAACTAAAAGGAGTGGGAAAAGAAACGGCCGATTCCATAGTTTTATATGCTCTTGGTGGAAAGATATTCGTAATAGATTCATACAGCAGAAGAATATACTCAAGAATTACCGGCGATTGTAAAAAATATGAATACGATGAATTGAGAAAAATATTCGAAAACAATTTGCCTTCCGAGTTAAAGATATATAACGAATTCCACGCGCTTATAGTAAAATTGGCTAAAGAAATCTGTCAAAAAAGGAATCCTTTATGCGAAAAATGTCCTTTAAAAAAAATTTGTCGGTTTAAAAGGAGAAAAGATGAACAAGGTAAAAACGAAAATAGAGAAATATCTGGAACAAGAAAACACTAAAGCGGCAAAAAAAATACTCAAGGATATAACGAACAAATCTTATTTTTATTTTTACAAAGGCGAAATTAAAAGAATCGAAGGCTTTATGAAAGAAGCCGTCGATTGTTACGAAAAAGTTTTAAACGAAAGAGATAGAGACGATAAAGTTTGTTTCGACTCGCTATTAAATCTTATATCTTTATACAGAGCGGAAGGGAATGTGGTTAAAACCGAAAATCTTATAAAAAAAGCCGAAAAAATTTCTCCGAAAGACCCGAGGTTAAAACTTGAAATAGCCATGTTTTATAGGATGAAAGGAGAATTTAAAAAAGCTCTTTTCGAATTAAACAAAATAAAATCCGGTTATCTTTTGTCGAGGGATTTTCAGGGGGTTTCATATATAGAATGGGCGGTTGGAGGAATATACAGGCTTATGGGAGAGTTTCAAAAAGCCGTAGATTCTTATAAAAAATCGATAAAATACGCAGAAAAATCGAAAGACGATTCTTTGAAAACTTACGCTCTTTTGGGGCTTGCCGGGACTTTCAGGGTTTTCGGTAAAATAAAAGATTCTTACGAATGTTACTCAAAGGCCGGCAAGATTATTAAAAGCGACGACTATTTCGCAAAAGCTTATGTTTGTTGCGGTCTCGCTAACGCTTTAAGACAAATGGGAGAGATAAAAAAAGCTATTTTCAATTACAAAAAATCTTATAAACTTTATAAAAGAATAGGCGACAAACTGGATCTGGCTCTGGTACTATGGGGTATGGGGGAGTGCTATAAAAAACTCGGAGAGTTTGAAGCGGCTTTGGAAAAATTTAAAAAGGCGGATGATTTATTTAAAAAAGGGTTTGAGCCGAGAGGCTTTATACTAAACAGAATATCGACGGCGCAAACGCTTTATTTAATGGGAGAAAAGAAAAAAGCTAAAAGCATTTATTTTAACGCTTTAGACGAAGCTAAAAAACATAATCTTAATACTTACTTAGAGATATTTACCTAAAATGCTAAAATATAATTAATGATAATCGGTTTTTTAATAGCGATTTTGTCCTTTTCGCCGCATATACTTGCGGGTGAGAAACTGGATCGTTTTTTAATGGGAAGCGTCGTCAAAAGCGAAGAGTGGGAGATAGACAGGAAAAAAAACATAGAATATTTTAAAAAAAATGTTTATTTTAAAAATTATTATTATACCATGAAGTCCGACTACGCCGTTTACGATAGAAACAAACAAACCTGGGATGTGAAAGGCGGGGTTTATTGCAAAAAAAAGTTTGACGACGGATCGTGGATTGAAATGTATTGCGATAGAGGAGTTTATTTGGAAAAAGACGAAAAAGCCAATCTTTTCTCGGATAACAGAGTTAAGATGGTTTATTTCGATTTTATTAAAAAAGAATTTTATGTTTCTTACTCCAAAAAAGCTTTGGCCGACAATAATTATAAAAAAATTTTTTTTAAAGGCGATTTTGAGGTTAAAATCTCAAGCCTGACGGCATATTCGGAGGAAGCCGTTTACGACGATATGGAAAAAACTTTTATTCTTAACTCAAAACCCTCCGCATTTGGTTTTAACGAAAAATATAAGGTTTATATACAATCTGAAAAAATAAAACTAAACAAAACGGAACTTAGCGTATCGGCCGAAAAAAATGTTTTTGGGGTTTTAAAACCTTTTAAAAATAAGGATAAAAAATGAATTTAAGAGCCCAGAATCTTGTTAAAAGCTATAATAAGAAAAAAGTTGTAAAAGGCATTTCGTTAAACGTTTCTTTAGGGGAAATCGTCGGGCTTTTGGGGCCTAACGGCGCCGGCAAATCTACGACTTTTAATATGATAATAGGATTTGTCGTCCCGGAAGAAGGTAGTGTTTATATAGACTCCGTAGATATAACACGAAAACCGGTTTATATGAGAGCGAGGTTGGGATTGGGATATCTTGCCCAGGAGCCTACCATATTCAGAGAGTTAACGGTAGAAGACAACCTGGTCGCAATATTAGAAAGAACCGTTAAAGATAAAAAAGAAATACACTCTCGAGTGGAAATGCTCTTAAAAGAATTTAACATAGAAAGATTAAAAAAACAAAAAGCGTATACCTTATCCGGAGGAGAAAAAAGAAGACTCGAGGTGGCGAGGGTGATGATTAACAACCCCAAAATAATAATGCTCGACGAGCCTTTTGTCGGCATAGACCCGATAACGGTAGGGGAATTAAAGAAGATAATAAAATACCTAAAAAATAAAAATATAGGAGTTTTGATAAGCGATCATAACGTCAGGGAAACTCTTTCCATAGTGGATAGGGCTTATCTGGTATATTCCGGAGAAGTTCTGGTCGAAGGAAAAGCCGAAGATTTGATATCGGACCCCAAAGCGAGAGAATTTTATTTGGGACATGACTTTAAATTATAAAACAATTTCTTTTAAATTGCTGGTAAATGTTTGTTTCTTCTTTTTTTTGATTTCATGCTCGGGGGAAAAAGAAGAAAAATCTTTCGAAGAAACATCGATGAAAAAATTCTTTTTAACTCATATGAAAAATAGCGAAAAAAAATGGGACCTTTACTGCTCCAGAGCGTTTTTGGACCAAAAACAAGACAAAATAAAATGCTATTCTACGGAAATATCGGTTTACTCGGATTCTGCCAAAATTTCTCAAATAAATTCAAAAACCGGGTTTGGCGAACTTTCAAAAGAATCTTTTTATTTAAAGGACGGCGTAAAAATAATCTCTTATTCTCAAGGGCTTGAGTTATACTGCGAAAAAGTTTATTTCGATTCGCAAAAAGAAAAGATTTATTCCGATTTGCCGACGACCGTCATAAAGAAAAAAGAAAATGTGGAAATAAAATCCATGGGCTTTGAAGCCAGATCAGACCTTTCAAACATAAAATTTTTTAAACACACTACGAGAAAGATATAAGTTTTTAGAGTTCAAATAATCCCTTCTTTTATCAAATCTCTTTCGTCTATTATGCCTACGACCTTTCTTTTGTCGTCTATGACGGGGAGGTTGTCTATTTTTTTTGAGCTAATTATCATTGCGGCTTTTATCGCCATTTCGTTTCGGTTTATGCTTATCGGATTTTTCGTCATATGAACTGATATTTTGTCGGCGAGAGATATGGACGAAAATTTTCTTCTCAAATCCCCGTCGCTGAAATAGCCGCATAATCTGTTTTTATTATCGACTATCGATACCGCTCCTAAGGACGAGTCGGTCATCTTATCGATGGCTTGTTTTACGGTCGCGTTTATATTTACTACGGGATTATCCTTTCCAGTCCTCATTATTTCAAAAACCTTTACATACAGAAGTTTTCCAATACTTCCTCCGGGATGATTTTGAGCGAAATCGTTTTTATTATATCCTTTTTCTTTCATTAAAGTTAAAGCTATGGCGTCTCCGACCGCCATCATGGAAACGGCGGAAGCGGTAGGTATTATGTTGTCCGGACATGCTTCTTTTTTTGTATTGATATTTATTACCACATCCGAAACGGAGGCCAATTTGGAGTAAGGGTTGTTTGTTATCGAAATTATTTTAGCTTTTCTTTTGCCGCACATTAAAGCGAATTTTGTTATTTCCGGGGTTTGACCGGAGTTCGATAGCAAAATAACCGCGTCGTTTTCCGAAACAAGTCCGATATCTCCGTGCATCGCTTCTACCGGATGAACGAATACCGATTGGGTTTTAGTTGATGTTAAAGTTGACGATATCTTTTGAGCTATTATTCCGGATTTTCCTATTCCGCTAACTATTACTTTCCCTTTTATAGATTTCAATAAAGCCATCGTTTCGTCAAAAGATTTGCCAAGAGAATTTTTAAGCGATGTTAATGCCGAAATTTCGGTCTCTATTACTTTTTTGGCGAACTTAAGGGTTTGTTTTGTCAGTCTTCTATTTGTTTTTTGGGGTGTAGCCATGGGGTCATCTCCTTGGGTATTATTCTTTGGTTGTATGGCGGCGGAAGTTTGTGGAGAAAATAGCTTGCTATAAAATAAAAAACTATTAAAGAAACATATATTATCGAAAGAGTCTTTATATGCCACTTCGTGTCGCAAAACCAGGAGGGGGGAAGAGTAAGATCTTTTCCGCATTTTTTACAAAATTTTAAATTCGGTTTGTTATCGAAACCGCAATCGGGGCATTTCATAAAGTTCCTCCTATTTTCTTTGCTATTCTGTCTATTGAATTTAATGCGGATACGAATTTTTTAACGTCTTTTAATTTTAAAGAGTTTGGGCCGTCCGATAAGGCTTTTTCCGGATTTATATGAGTTTCGAAAAAGACTCCCGCTATCCCTTGAGCTACCGCGGACTTAGACAAAGGAAAAACAAATTCCCTATCCCCGGCCGTGCTTGTTCCAAGCCCCCCTGGCCTTTGAACCGAATGGGTGGCGTCAAATATCACGGGATAGCCGAACTTTTTAATTATTTCAAAAGAGCGCATATCCACAACCAGATTGTTATATCCGAAAGTAGTTCCTCTTTCGGTTATCATTATTCTTTTATTTCCGGTAGATTCTATTTTCTTTATTATATTTTCGACTTCGTAAGGAGATACAAATTGCCCTTTTTTGACATTTATCGCTTTTTGAGTTTCACCCGCCGCAAGCAATAGGTCGGTTTGTCTGCATAAAAAAGCCGGAATTTGTATTATATCGCAAACTTCTCTTACTTTTTGGGCTTGTTCGGGAAGATGTATGTCTATAAGAATAGAAACTTTAAGTTTTTCTTTCAATTCTTTAAGTATTTCCATCGACTCGTCAAATCCTATTCCTCTGAAAGAGTTTATGGAGCTTCTGTTGGCTTTATCAAAAGACGCTTTGGCTATGAACCGCGAGCCTTGCGATTCCATTATTTTTTTTAAAGTAGATATGGTCTTTATATAGTTTGCTTTGCTTTCTATAACGCATGTTCCGCATATGTATTTTAGAGGAAGGGTGTTAGAAAAAGTTATTCCGTTTACTTTTACTTCGTTAGATTTCATTTTGGTTCCCTCTCATTGACGCTTTGATAAAGTTGACAAAAAGCGGATGAGGAAAAAGAGGTCTTGAGTTAAATTCGGGATGAAACTGAACCCCTATAAAAAAAGGATGTTTAGAGTATTCTATGATTTCCACAAGTTTGTCTTTAGAATTAAATCCGGAGATTATCATTCCGTTTTTTTCGAATTTATCCATATAAGAGTTATTGAATTCGAATCTGTGTCTATGTCTTTCGGTTACGACCGGTTTGTTATAAATGTTAAAAGCTAAGGATTTTTTCTTTATCGAGCAGGGGTAATTGCCAAGTCTCATCGTTCCGCCTTTGTCGGCGTTTTTTTGGTTTTCTATTATGGTTATTACGGGATTTGAGGTCTTGGGGTCGAATTCCAATGAGTTCGCGTTTTTGAGTTTTAAAACGTTTCTTGCAAACTCTATAGCTGCGCATTGCATTCCGAGGCATATGCCTAAAAAAGGAATATTGTTTTCTCTTGCGGTTTTTATGGCGAATATTTTTCCTTCTATTCCTCTTTCTCCGAATCCCCCGGGTATTATAAGGCCGTCGGAGTTTTTTATCGTTTCTTCTATGGTTTCTTTCTTTTCCTCGGTATCCAGATACTCTATGTGAAGATTTGCCGAATTCGATATACAGGCGTGAAGTAATGCTTCGTTTAAAGATTTGTAAGAGTCTTTTAGTTTGGTGTATTTCCCGGCCATTACTATTTTTACCTGTCTATATTTGTAGGCTTCTTTTATCTTGTTTACGAATCTTTCCCATTCTTTCATATCGTATTGATTGCTTCTAAGCCTTAAAAGCATCATTATTTGCTCGTCCATCCCTTGTTTTTTTAATAATTCCGGAACTTCGTATATGCTGGATACGTTATGGGCTTCTATTATGGCTTCCGGAGGAACGGATGAAAAAAGAGCTATTTTCTTTTTCAAATCCGGCGTAAGAGGCTTTTCCGATCTTGTTACTATTATATCCGGATCTATCCCTATTTCTCTGAGTTTGGTAACGGAGTGCTGGGTCGGTTTTGTTTTTAGTTCGTCGCTTGAGCTTAAGTACGGAACAAGAGTAACGTGAATGTATACGGTGTCGCTTGAGTTTCGGTTATTTTTCATTTGCCTTGCCGCTTCCAAAAATGGAAGACTTTCTATGTCTCCGACCGTGCCGCCTATTTCTATTAGAACTATATCGTATCCTTCTCCGGCTTTAACAAATCTGTTTTTTATCTCGTCCGTAAGATGAGGGATAACCTGAACCGTTTGTCCCAAATATAACCCTTTTCTCTCTTTTTCTATTACGGAGCTGTATATTTTCCCGGCGGTTATGTTGTTGTCGTCGGTCGTGTTGATTTCTACAAATCTTTCGTAATGCCCTAAATCCAGATCGGTTTCGGCCCCGTCCTGTGTTACGAAAACCTCTCCGTGTTGAAACGGACTCATTGTTCCGGCATCAACGTTTAAGTAAGGGTCGCATTTAATCATATTTATTTTAAATCCGTGGGATTTTAAAAGCCTGCCTATCGAAGCGCTTGTTATCCCTTTTCCCAAAGAACTAACAACGCCGCCGGTTATAAAAATATATTTGGCCATAAATCCTCCGATTTAAAAATTAAACGATAATTTTATGTTTTTTAATAAACTCTTCCGCCTTTTTTATATCCTCGGGCGTATCTATAGCCGGTCCGAGTCTTTCAACCTTTACCGCCGCTATTCTTAGCCCGATATCCAGGGCTCTTAACTGCTCCAACCTTTCGAGTATTTCTATGGAAGAAGGTTTTGACGATACGAATTTTTTAAGGGCTTCATACCTATATATGTAAAACCCGCAATGTTTGTAATAAGGAATTTTCCGCGATAATTCAGAAAGCGAATGATGATACGGTATCGCACTCCTTGAAAAATAAACGGCGTTTGAGGAGTTGGAAAGAGCGACTTTGACGCAGTTCGGATCGGATAACTCTTTTTCGTTTTCTATTTTCGCTACGGCCGTGGATATGTCGAAATTTTTATCGGATTTGAGTTTTAAAAAAGCTTTTTTAATGGTTTTAGAGTCTATAAAAGGCTCGTCCGATTGCAGGTTTATTACAATGGAATATTTTTTTCGAGCTTTTTTGACCACTTCCCAAACTCTATCGCTTCCCGATTGGCATTTTGGACTCGTCATTACGGCTTTCGCTTTTATGCTTCGGGCAAAGTCCAGAACTTTTTTATCCTCCGTCGCCACAATCACGTCGTCGGCTATTTTAGATTTTACGGCTTTTTCCCAG
>ERZ795060.2098-NODE-2098-length-21114-cov-4.619260_pt1 | contig 21114 bp, 26 predicted proteins | sample MGYA00375144_ERZ795060 | MGnify/ENA primary metagenome ERZ795060 (study PRJEB30189, sample SAMN05720157) | activated sludge metagenome | isolation source: anaerobic digester from wastewater treatment plant | place: Japan | collected 2015-05-15 ...
TAGCGGATAATGGATCAAAAAGGAAGAAGGTCATTCCCGACAATCCAATCAATGTCCCTTCTGAATCCTTGATAAGCCGCTCACCAGCCTTCCGGTTATCTTTAAATTCATTAAGCATTTTCTGGGGGATACTCTTGATATTATAGAAATTATTAGGAACATCTGTATAATTTGTCTTCGAAAATCCCAGATCCAGCTCTCATCCTCAAACTGTGTGGTATCGGATAATGCATTCTGAAGGAAAGCCAGATTGAGGAGGTATTTTGGATCATCTCATGAATCGGGATATGATGTATTGATTTGATCTTCGAAGGTTTTCCCTTTAGCATCCTGATTCTGACCGGATGATCTGTCATTTCCTGTACCTCCTACAGTTTCTTTCATGACCCACTGCCAGATCCATCATCTTTGCCGGGATTCTTTTGTGAACAGAAAAGTGTTCTAATATGGAGGGATTATATGAACATTTTTTCTGTAGGAAAACCGAATGTAAGTCAGGATAAAACACTCTGAAATAAAGTAAAAAAAGTTCAGGATTTAACCCAAAAATTTTCGTATCGCCCCAGCCCTGATGATCAAATCATTCACACTATCAATCTGGCAGGCCGTAACTGCCTTTTCAATACGAGAGGAGAGATTCATATGCTCCGGATGTGGATCAATATCAATCCATTCCGGGAGAATCTTCTTTACCTCCTCCGGGAGATATGAAGAATCTGGATTAAGATACCTGCAGGCATCATTCAGATCATCGAGAATGTATTTATAATTTTCAAAGACGAATTCGCGATCTTTCTCATTCAATGCCTGTAATCCCAGAATCTCCGGAGGGATTCCGACTGAGTACAATGCCGCGGTCACGGTAATCGCCCGGGGGAGAGAAACACCACCCATGTTCCGGGAATACCCAAATAATCCTACATGGAGCTTTCTTTTTCTGCGACTGGGTACATATGCAGCCACCCGGTTGATCAGCGGAGCAAGGGACTGAATTTGCTTTTGGTACCCTGCAGCATACCGATCGATAAGTCCAATTGCATACTGCTCATCAATCTCCCTCGCAGGTATGACTTCACGTTCCTCAAGGTACCGGATTGCTTGTATCGCATCTTCAAGATTTGAATCATATTTGAATGCAGACTGAATTGTAAAAGTATATGCACCAGCATACTCATCGGTTACCCGTTTTACGGTATCAGGCCGGAGATTTCCCCTGAAAGGGGCCGATCCGGCACCAATAATTGGATAAATGGGAATTCCAGCCTCTTCTGACAGGAGATGTAGGCGCCAGAGTGCGATTTTATTGAGGAGGACTGCGCCAATCTGACCATAATTAACCGCCGGATCAGATCTGGCAAGAAATACACGCTGATAATCCAGATCCTTATCCTGGAAATACCTTCTGAGTATGGAATCAGCGGCCAGCATCCCATCCTTATCCTCAAAAAGCGGTATTACGTGGATCTTATCCGGATGAAAAGGGCCTATCCATTCAGCAATCGTTAAATCCCGCCCTCCAAGCCGCTTATGCTGCTGCCCAATTACAAAGTCGCAGTAATACTGGTAGATGTTATCGATTGCTGCAAACGAGGTTGTCATGGGAAGAATAACCTCAAAGATAGGGGCCTGCTGATCACCGTAAAAATGATGGGCGATATCGAAAGAACGGGGAATGGATCCGAGAGTTTCAAGCAGAATCTTCGCTTCGGTTCGTTCAACCTCCGGATTTGGAACACGTAAAGTAAGAAAGAGATCACGCCCGAGATGATGATCCTGAAAATAATCACCATACCGGGAGAGGAGTTTCTTTACTACATAATTATCGACCTCTTTTCCTTCACAGTCCCACATCTGTTCAGTGCACCCGAGATGAGAATAGACATAATACGCCTCCTTTACTTCATCTTCTCCGGTCAATTCAATATTTTCAGTAAAAAATGGAGTATGGACATTATCCGGATGCTGAGTGCTCATTGTGCGGGGAATAGTATCTTTTGTGTCGTACTGCTCGCCCATAATGTTCACTATCCATTGGTTGCCGCTCCTCATATGAGATTCCCTTGATAGGTTCACACAAGCATATGTGAGATTATTATGAAGGCGAATCAGGAACATATACTGTCCAGCCGTACACATAACGGTGACATGTACGGGATGCTTATTGCAGAACTAAAAACCGCTTTGAGAAGAAGGCATTTAATTAAAAATTACTCTTTGTATTGATTCGGATAATAACCAATAGCAAGGATCGTGCAATCATCACTGAGAAAACCTTCACCAGACCAGGTCCTTACTTCATGATTCAGCAGAGATACTACGTTCTGTGGAGTTTTGGGCATGTGTTCTGATAAGGCTCTGATAACGTTTTCTGTGCCAAATAATTTCCCATCTTTTTCCGCTTCAGTGACACCATCACTTACGATGATAAGGATATCACCATCCTCTAACCGGACCGAATGCGGTATATAGGGTTCATCCTCCATAACACCAGCAGGGAGATTTCCATCAGATTCAAGCATGGATACCCCTGATTTTGAAATAAGAAACGGGGGTGGATGACCGGCATTACAATACCTTACGTCGCCGGTCTGTGGATTCAATATCCCGACAATAAGTGTGATAAACTGTTTAGAATCACCATCTTCAAGGAATGAACGATTGACTTCTCGTATGAGGGAACACGGATCCCGGGTCGTATGAATTTTTGACCGGAGAATCATCCGGGTGGAAGACATAAGAAGTGCAGCAGGAACCCCTTTTCCTGATACATCACCAAGAGCAAAGTACAGGGTCTCGTCATCAAGGCTTAAATAATCATAAAGGTCTCCACCAATATACGACGCAGGAGTCAGGGATGCTGACAGTGATACCTGATCCCATATCCTGTTCGGCTCAGGCAGACAACCCGTCTGTATCTGTCGTGCTGCCTCCAGCTCTCCTTCCATACGAAATATCTTTTTGTTCTTTTCTGCTTCAAGCCGTAGATTGTTAATTATAAAGACAAAAATGCACAATCCTGCAGTAGTTGGAAGGAAGAGATCTATAGTCCCTTCTATTACTTCACCAGGCAGAAGCACATCAGGGTTCACTCCGTTTTTATCAATGAAGAACTGAACGGCAGCGACCAGAAAACCAAGGGCGAACGCATGAGCCATACGAATGATGGCATCCTTATGCAGGTACCAGAATAAACCACCTACTATTCCCACAAGAAAGGTTACGATACATGTAAATATCCCGATTGATTCTCCAATAGCTAAATTTAAGAGAATTCCAAGCATTCCTGCCAGAATTCCTCCGAATGGTCCGGCGATAAGCCCGGCCATCACTGGTCCAAGCATCTGGATACTAATATTATACGGACCAATCTGGACACTGGTCAAAATCCCATAGAGATAAAATAGCCCGCCAATGAGACCCATAAAAAGAACAGAGAATGGAGAGATGGTTTTAGACATAAAAACCGATGCATACCGGCTTCTGGTAAGAAAATATCCAATAAGGGAGAGTACAGCAACCCCATCACAGAGTTGAACAAGTCGTTCTAATTCAAATACCATAATCCCTAATGGTACGTCATGTCAGATATCCTGGTCGGGGTAAATACGTTCATGTAAATGTATGATGGTTCAATATGGTATATGAACATCAACAATGGTTCTGGGTACTAGGTGAACCCTGTAAGTTCATATAAACGTTACTCATATGATTACCTGCATTTATAATCTTGAGAGAGGATCATGAACTGGTTCATATGGGATCCGGCACATTTCAGTGCACTATAAATATCTTCATGTTCATTATTGCTACGAGGAGAGAGGATTCAGAGCGGGACCATGACAGAGACACTGTTTGAACTGAGAAAATTTGTAGCTCCCGAATTTATTATTGGAGTTGATGCCCGCAGACTTGCGGGAAGATATGCTAAAAACCTCGGTGCAAGTCATGTATTTCTTGTCACCGGTCCGAAGATCATCAGTGCCGGCTGGGTTGAAGATGTAACAAAAAGCCTGCAGGATGAGGGAATACGATATACCATTTTTTCTGATGTGTCCCCGAACCCTCGCGATTTCGAAGTCATGAAAGGAGCCGATCTGTATCGTCAGGCCGGTTGTGACGCTGTTATTGCCGTCGGAGGAGGGAGTCCGATTGACTGTGCCAAGGGGATTGGCATTGTTGTTTCCAATAATCAGCACATTCTAGAGTTCGAAGGGGTAGATAATGTCAGAATACCTGCCCCTCCCCTTATCTGTATACCGACAACATCAGGATCTGCTGCAGACGTCTCTCAGTTTGCAATCATTAATGACACCACAAGGAAAGTGAAGATTGCCATCATCAGCAAAAAAATTGTGCCTGATATTTCACTCTGTGATCCGGTCCCTCTTACCTCCCTCACGTTTGAACTGACGGCACATACCGGTATGGATGCCCTCGTTCATAGTATCGAAGCATATGTGTCAAATGCTTCATCACCGGTTACGGACATACAGGCACTTGAATCAATCCGGCTGATCAGTGCGTACCTGCCTCTTGCATACCATCACCTGGATCACATCGGATATCGGTATAAGACCATGTTGGGCAGTCTCCTCGCAGGCCTTGCCTTTTCAAATGCAAGCCTTGGTGCGGTACATGCATTGGCCCACAGCCTGGGTGGTCTGTCTGATCTTCCCCACGGGGAATGTAATGCACTGCTCCTTGAATCGGTCATTGATTTCAATTTTGAAGTATGTCCGGAAAGATACGAAACGATTGCCCAGGCGATGAATGTTGACTGTTCATCCCATGAACCCAGTGAGATAAAACAGAAGTTATTATCTGCTCTTCAGGCCCTGAGAATTGAGCTTGGAATTCGGGAGCGACTCGGCGATCTTGGCGTTTCCAGAGATACAATCGCAGAACTTGCACAATCTGCGATGAGAGATCCCTGTCTGGCCACAAATCCGAGAAGACCCAGCGTACGCGATCTGGAACACATCTATGAAGGAGCACTCTGAAGAAAACCCCGACTGGGATGACCAGCGGATGAAGATCATCGGCCTTGGAGAATCATCAATACGAAAGAGTTACTACCCTGAACTTCAGCAGCGGCTTCATGAGCTGGAAAAGAGTAATGCAGACCTGCTTGATGCGATAGAAGAGATTCAACAAAAAGAAGAAGAACTTCGGCATAATTATGAAGAACTCCGGACTATCCAGTCAGCTCTGGACCTCGCACGGAAAAAATTAAACCTACTCAACTCTCTCACATTTCAGGATATTCAGAATGCTCTTTTTTCATTAAACGGGTATCTGACGCTGACAAAAGAGGCGATAACCCAGGAACCCCTTCAGACATACCTTGAAAAATCCCTCTCACAGATGCAAAAAATTGAGCGGGTTTTGCATATTGCAAAGCAGTACCAGAACCTGGGCATTCATCCACCAAAATGGCAGAATGTAATGGAAACGTATGTATTTGCCGTCTCTCACCTTGACATGTCAGAGTATGAACGAAGTATCTTCCTTGAAGGTCTTGAGGTATTTGCAGATCCGTTACTTGAAGATGCTTTTTTTTATCTCCTTGAAAATATCAAAATTCATAGTGGGCATGCAACGGCATACCGGTTCTTTTACAAAACCTCTGATAATGAAGTCTTCCTTATCCTTGAGGACAACGGAAAAGGCATAGCCTGGGATCAGAAAAATAAGATATTTGAGCGAAGAACTGGGATAACCGGGGGGGTCGGGCTTTTTCTGGTACGGGAGATTCTGTCCCTTACAGATATGACAATTTGCGAGAATGGCAAACCGGGAATAGGGGCACGATTTACAATTACCATTCCCCGAGGTGTCTTTCGGATCAGAGAACAGGCATAATGCAGTGCTCCTGCTTCGTGGGTCATAAAAAACGGCATCATGTAAACCGGGATACTATGAATACAGTACTCATCTTTGGTCTGATTCTTGTTTATGTTCTCATCCAGACCCCCCGGTTTCGGATAAATCTGTGCGGTAGTCGCAGCTAAAAATCTCCATTTATAACCCTTATTTCTTAGTATTCTCATTCCGGTCGCAGGAATCATGTTAATACTTTTGTCTTTTTATACATGAAAGATGACCCGGGGTATCGTAATTGAGAGGAGAGGGCGGACTAAAAAACGTTTTTGCATCAGAGCATGGGGCCAGGTCATGACACCATGTATCCTGGCTGGACTTGGCCTAATTATTCCAGCTATCTCATATTTCTCAACCATTTCCGTAGCTCTCTATTATGGACTCATGATTGCCATGATGACCGTTGAAAAAGAAGCACGTCAAATCGGTATTCATGAGGGAACAAAATATACCGGCCTTATTGTGCTTGATCTCTCTGGTGCCGGGGCACCTGGAGAAGTCATTGTGGCAGGATAATACCCTGAAGAGATATATAGCCCGATATCAGGAACTATTCCGGGATTACTCCAGCCTTTCATACTTGCTGCAACACTTCAGGCAGCGTCAGGATCACGGATGGTTTTAGCCGCGACTATCGCATAGATTTTATCAAAAGGTAGTGACTTTTCAGAATAAACCGGCATCCCGGATCCTCATGTTCGCAGGAGATTCGTGTATGATTTCCTTTGTGAGTGATCCATATTTCTGGCTTGTAAAATGATATCCCTGATATGAAACCACCGGAGTCATCCGCTATTATACCCTTACTCGCGGTAATCGACCTTATTGTAGGGTTGACAGGGGTACTTTTCCAGTACCTCTCAGAATATTCCTCCCCCCCCTAAAGAGGGAGGATTACACACCATTTCCGTTCCATATCGTATGTTCAAGTACTATTCGGACACCGATAAGAATCAGGATGCATCCCCCGAGCAGATCTATCCGCTTTCCGACCAGATGACCGACTTTTCCTCCTGTAAATACACCTCCGATTGAAAAAAACCCTGATATCAGGCCGATTATAAATGCCGGGATAAGAGGAGTGATATGCAGCAGTGCAAAACTGAGACCTACAGCAAGGGCATCAATGCTGGTCGCAACAGCAAGAATCAGAACTGCAACCAGATTGAAAATGTCAGGTGCCTCCTCCTCATGCCCGTCTTTTATCCCATCCAGGATCATTTTTCCACCGATGATGAAAAGAAGTCCTGCTGCAACCCAGTGATCAAATGCAGCAATGGCATCAGCAAAACCTGAACCAAGCAGCCATCCAAGCAGAGTCATACCACTCTGAAACCCACCGAAGAAAAGCGCCAGAATAAGTGCCGCCCGTAAGCGGGAGCTCTTCTGATGACCGCCGACAGCAAAGGAGACTGCAAGACAATCCATTGCAAGACCGATACCTATGAAAACGGATGTGAAAAGGAGATCCATGATACCTTATATAATTAGGGGTTCTTACGAAAGAGGCTATCTGAAAACAAAAAACAGAGAAAATAACAGCTATAATCTCCTTTTATTGCATGATCAGCACGCTTACCGTCAAAACACCAGACATTGTTGTCCTCTCTTTTTGAAATGTGAGGAACGCAATCCGGAACTGGTCTGAACATGAGAATCCTTCCATAAATTGAGAGCTTCCTGAACACAGACCATCTTATCTGCCATTGATTCCAGCTCAGATATTGGATAGTCGAAAAAATCAGAGATGAAAAGCACCGCCTTCCGGTTCTGTGATCGCTCCCGGCATATATGCCCAAAGGGTCCGATATACTCCTCATTATGACGAAACCATTCAGGATCATACTGAATGATGGTTAATCTGGCGGGGTCGGTCTCGAGCATCGCCAATAGATCTATAATATTGCGCTCTTGTATGTATGTAATCCGACTCCTCTCCCCACAAGATGGATGCAGATATATACGCCCCCCATCTGAGTGAATATAGATAATTTTTCCATGCGGAAATTTCCTGGGAATCTCCGCAATCAACCTGGTCAGAAAACTAGCGTATCCAACCAGGATGGTGAATGAATCTTTCGGTATGCTGATAAACGAACTGGTCATAATGTACCCGTATGCCCTTCATTTCACAGGTATAAATAGTTCAGGGATGCAGGGTGAAAGTGATGAGACCAGAGGGGAGATGATGCAGGTTTGCCGGTATGGAGAAGATACGTATTTATTCCGTTATCTGCAGTTACATTCAGAATCATTCCCGCAGGGTACCCAAAGGGGAATACGGATCTTCCTGAACCTTATCCGTACCTGAAGATACATGCACATGTGATGATACACCGGATACCCAGCACACCATCGATACAAGGAGGAGAAAATTAAAAAATGGTTGTTTTACGGAGTAAAGCGGACTATCCTATATTGTCATACTATCTCTGTTTATAATAATTGAAATTGCAGATAGTGATTCTTAAAATAAATCATCGGAGGTCCTGCTCAATATATAAATACCCACTCTCCCAATTGTTCATCTCCAGACATATGAAAAATAGTAGTACAGACAGAATAATACAATGCTTCCTCTTTGCCGGATTCTCACTCATCCTGTTTTTTATTGGCCTCGTAGTCATTCCGTGCTTTGATGGCGGATGTGCATTGATGTTTATCAGCATATTCCTTTTTTTCTCATCCCTTGCTGTTGCAGGCATTATCTTTTACCCAATGTCACGGGCTTTTGATGCGGTGGTGAACGATTCAGACCTTCTGGCTCATTGGACCTATGACCCTTCTTGGTATGCCCGGATTATTGAAAGTGAGTATGAAGAGCATACAAAGAGAAATACTGCCCTGCTTATTATGATTGACGGGATGCTCCTGATATGTGCCCTGTTTTTTATTGTCTTTGTTCCTGATGGTGGTATTGAGACCGGGATTGTTCTGCTCCTTATTGCAGGGCTGATGGTTCTGATTTCAAAATTTACACCCGGATTTTTCAGGAACAGGAAAGCAAAGATGCCAGCAGAGGCGTGGATTAGCACGAGAGGACTTATATATGAGGGAACAGTGTACCCGTATTCCGGATTCTTATATAGTTTTACCGGAGTATCATATCGTGATGAGAAAGAACCGACCCTTGTTTTCAGGTTTTACCAGATCACCGGAGCTAAAATTTATGAACCCTTTGAGATTACTGTTCCGGTTCCAAAAGGTGAAGAAGAAAAGGCAAAAGCAATACCTGCAAAACTGAATTTTTAGTTGGAATATACTTTATGGTCTCGTAAGATCATTCCACACCAGTGGATGTACTCCTTTCAGAGCGAGCATGAGTGATTCAAGGTGAATATTCCCGGCTTTTTCCTTATCGCATGTCCTGCCAAAGCGGGGAGCGCGGCAATTATGACATATTGAAAGAGCAAACGAGTTTGCCGTTTTATGATGTAGAATTTTCCCCAATAAAACTCGTGCTGCTGCATCAGTAGCACCACATAGTGATCGTCTGAGCGGATAGCACCATTCTACACGGTCTCCATCCATTATCAGGAAGAAAACAGGTCGTCCAAACACTTTTGCAAACTCATTTATTTGCCAGACATCAGTATTAAGAAAGGAGAGAACACATTGTTTCAGGCCCGATTATTGCCGGATTGATCGCGTGGGCCTGGATAATAAACCCTCGACCAAGGTTTACCCCAAGCAGGACAGAACTCCTCTTCCGGATAAGTACCAGAGCAATGTCCGGATGTCGAAGATAAGAAATGGACAGATCACAAGGAGGGAGAGTCACGGTGATCTCATCAATGACTGAAGACGAGGGGTACGGCAGAAGGATCCATTCGGTAGGGAAGCGTCTTCGAATCTGCTCAAATGTCCGCTCGCCATACTGGCCGTCGCTGACTACCCCAATCTTCACATCAATCAGCACATAATGAATCAGGAGTTGCAATAGAGTTTGAGATTTCCATCAGACAGCGAGGGTACCACCTGGTTGAACATTCATATCAATCCATTGAATTATTTCATCCCGTACTCTGCGAAAAATCTCCCGTTTCTCTTCATCAGAACCCGTGGCGGCAGAGGGATCCATAAATTCCTTATGAATCGTGTGCTTCACTCCGGGGAAGACCGGACAGACTGCTTTCGCTCCATCACACACTGTTACGACAATATCAATATCGGAATCAATAAATTCTGAGAGAGCTTTGGATCTTTGACCAGATATATCAATTCCACGTTCATTCATTACTTCTATTGCAAGAGGATGGATGTGTGTAACTTCTGTTCCAGCACTATAGGCAGTATACCGATCGCCATACCGGTTATTGATATATCCTTCTGCTATCTGTGATCTGGCAGAGTTGTGGGTACAAATAAACAATATACTCGGCTTATTCATAATCAAAGCAATAGTTGTTATTCATACGATGCTATAACGATTCTCTCAATATACTCTATAGAAATAAGAAATGATGAAAATTATAAATACTGACTTTACTCTGGCTGATATACGAAAAACAGAGAGAATATTTTCCGTCTGACACCATATCATTCCCTTTATTCTGACAGGACGAGTGAACATACAATTGTCCAGATACATACGTGAAATATATGTAAGAGAAATTTCAAATGAAATTGAATCACAATTGTGATCGCTATGAGCACATCAGACCACATTCAAAAAACTACCCAACAAAAACCAAAAAAACTCGGTTTTTTTGAGAAGTATCTTTCCATATGGGTATTGATATGTATTGCTCTTGGAATTCTCTTTGGTAGATACGCTCCAAATGTGGCAAAATATCTGGACAGTCTCTCAGTTTATAGTGGAGAAGCCCCAATTATTTCAATACCCATAGCGCTCTGTCTGTTTTTTATGATGTATCCCATTATGGTCAAGATCGATTTTTCTGAAGTGTTGAAAGCAGGAAAGAATATCAAACCGGTGAGTCTGACTCTTTTTGTAAACTGGGCTATTAAACCATTTACGATGTATATCATTGCCACTGTCTTCCTTGGATATCTATTCCTTCAGTTTATCGGCCCTGATGCTGTTGATCTTATCAAAATGCCATTTGGAGTGGATCTTCCCGTTGGTTCGTCATATGGAGATGGAACAGTAGTACTGGAAAACGGGGTAAAGATGCTTGAGATTCCTCTCTGGAGGAGCTATTTAGCTGGATGTATCCTACTCGGTATTGCTCCCTGCACGGCAATGGTTCTGGTCTGGGGATACCTGGCAAAAGGAAATGACGGGCATACCCTGGTTATGGTAGCAATAAACTCTCTTTCAATGCTCGTTCTGTATGGACCACTCGGAGGGTTTCTCCTAGGAGTCGGACAATTACCAGTTCCATGGGAAGCTCTTGCATTATCCATTGCAATTTATGTTGCTCTTCCCCTGGTCTGTGGATATGTATCAAGGATTCTTCTGATCAGGTATAAAGGTGAAGAATGGTTTAAAACAAAATTTATGCATTTTTTGACGCCGGTGACGATCTTGGCACTGTTAGTCACGTTGATCCTGCTCTTCACTTTTAAGGGAGAGGTTATTGTAAAGGATCCTCTCACAATTCTCTGGATTGCAATTCCATTATTCATTCAGACGCTACTTATCTTTTCGCTCGGGTATGCCCTATCAAAAGCGTGGAGATTTTCCTATGAAGATGCTGCTCCTACTGCCATGATCGGAGCATCAAACCATTTTGAAGTAGCCATAGCGACCGCAACAATTCTCTTCGGCCTTTCATCAGGAGCAGCTCTCGCAACTGTTGTCGGGGTTCTCATAGAAGTTCCAACTATGCTTATGCTTGTAAGGATCTGTCTCCTCACAAGAGGGTGGTTTCCGGCGAAGGGGCATATTCCGGCATAATCTTTTTTCAGAGTGAGGGAAATTCAAGAAAGTTTGTAATACCTTACGTGAAAATCAATAATCAGTTTTTGGTACATTTGTGAAAATTATCTATGTGGAGTTTCTGAATGAAAAAAAGGGATCTTACGATAACCGGAGCACTCATTTTATGTGCTCTTTTTCTCACGCTCTTTGCCGGATGTACAGGAACCAGTTCCGGTAATGAATCACAGGGGAAAAATGGAACTGTTTTACCTTCTAAATTGCCGGAGATTACCAAAGTGGAACTCTACCATTTTCATGGTAATCAACAATGTTATTCCTGTATTCTCCTTGGAGATCTGGCTGAGAAAGTAGTGAAACAAAATTATTCGGATGAATTAGCATCTGGGAAACTCGTATTTGGTCATATCAATGCAGAAGATCCTGATAACAGGGATGTCGTACAAAAATATGAAGTGGTATCTTCTTCGCTGATGCTAGGAGTGTACACTAAAGATTCATTTACAAAACAGGACCTCGTAGGGCTCTGGTATAGAATTGGAAATGAAGAAGAATATGCCAGATATTTGACAGGAATTCTGGATCCATTTCTGAAGGGTGAGCAGTCTTGAGTGACCTCATGTCGTTTATGGAAGCAATGGGAAGTAGTGATATTCCCCTTGTTGCTGCCTTTTTCATAGGCCTGATGATGGCCATAAGTCCCTGTCCGCTGGCTACTAATATTACTGCCATTGCATATATCTCCCGAAACCTCTCATCCGGGAGACATACCTTTCTTGTTGGGTGTTTGTACACGCTCGGAAGATCACTTGTTTATGTGGGTATTGCAGCTCTCATTGTTATGGGTGGTCTGAAAGTTCAGTCAATATCACTATTTCTTCAGCAGTATGGCGATCTCCTGTTAGGACCGATTCTTCTGATTTGTGGTATTGTCATGCTTGAAATCATTCCCATCAGTATGAAATTTGAACATGAGGGTCTTTCAAATCTGAAAGAAAATCTTTCAAAAAAAATCATTAATAAAGGGTTTTTTGGAGGGTTTCTTCTGGGGGTATTATTTGCACTTAGTTTTTGTCCCTTCAGTGCTGTTCTCTTCTTTGGCATGCTCGTCCCTCTGGCATTAAGTATCCAGGACCCGGTTGGTGTTCCTCTTTTATTTGGTATAGCAACCGGACTTCCGGTTATCATCTTCGCAGCCCTTCTTTCAACCGGTGTTGGCCGGTGTGGAGCAGTGATGAACAAAGTACAGAATACCGAAGTGCTATTTCGACGGATAGTTGCTGTACTTTTCATAATAATCGGTGTATATTATACACTCAATGTGTATCTACCTGGTTAACAGGAAAATACAGCGGAAGTTTCTTTTTTCAGAAAACTATATATAAGATTCAAATAAAATTGAATCTAAGGCAGATGATAATATATCCGGATTTTTTTACAAAATCATTTCCCGTGTCTTTTCTCTTCATCATGCCTCCCGGAAATATTCATCTGACGGTTTATTCAGCAATTCCTTTTGGAGTAATCGTATGAAATTATTAATAGATAACCAAAATTTTATCATAGAAGCGTTTATTCTTGTTGTAGTCATTCTCATGACCGTAATTACGGTTGGCTCTGCAGCCATTACCAATACAACGGAATCATCAGTTGAAAAAGTTGAAGTCTATCATTTCCACCCGACACATGGATGTTATACCTGCACAACAATGGGGAAAAATGCAGAAGATACGATAAAGACGTACTTCCCAAATGAATTAGAAAGCAGGAAAATCATCTTTGACCATATCAATTTTCAGGATCCCGCAAATGCCGAACTGGTAAAAAAGTATGAAGTGAGCGGATCATCACTCATGATTGGTGTCTATGATCAAAATGGTTTCCATAAAGAAGAGAATATAAAAGTATGGTATCTGGCAGGAAAAAAAGATGAATCCATGACATATCTGAAAGAACTTATTAAAAAACGTCTTGCGGGTGACTTTTCCGAATAAACTCATTTTTCAATGAGTTCATTTCTGAATATTCGGACATGGAGTGGTGAGTATAATCTTTATAATAACACCCTCGAACGAATTCAGAGTAGCTGGGATTAACTGGCAAAACATTACAATCAAGCGGAGTGTCATATTCAGAAAGAAATCATTCTCTTTTCCTGAACGGAATCAATCATGGTGTCAGGGGGAAATGATGAACGGATGACGGTGAAGGGTCTGTTAATACCCTTTCCACCATGGAAAAATTGAGAGTATGGATTTTTTAATTCAAGTGATTATACCTACATTTGCAAGTATCTGAAACAACAATCCGGCCAGAACTGCAACCCCCAACACCGTTCCTACAAATGCTATTACCAATCTTTTTTCAAAGATAAAAGCCAGTAATGTTACTTCTGGTATACTTGCCCCTGCACCGCCAATTATGAGGGCCATTACCGCACCGATTCCCATTCCTTTTTCTAGGAGAACGGCACTTATGGGGATGAATACCCGAGATGACTACCATAGAGAACGTAATTCAATATTATGTTGCCAGAAAATCTGTGTATACGTAATCATGTGTTCCCTTCAGATACTTTTTATCGCAATCTGCCATGATCTGCTATGCATTACAAACCAAAGTGATTCCGGAGAACGATCAGAAAAATGAAGGTGGATCATGTTCCTAAAGAAAGAACCTGCTTTTCTGCTGAATAAAACAAAGAATATAAAGAATAATTCCTTTTTTATTTTGGTTCGTTCCATTTCTTATATAATAGGGAAACCAGTAAGAACGCATTCGTTATCACCATCCGAATACCGGTGGTAAATCCGATAAAAATTATGAAAGCGAAATGTTCGTGAATGCCTTTTTTATCTATCGCAGATTTTTCTCTGAAACGACTGGCAATAATGTTTTGTTACAAAACACATCGCACTGCAATAAGAACATAGAAAACGAAAGATATCTCTTGAAAAAAACGCAATAGGGAATCGGTCCGGAGTATAATCGACATGCGCTACCAATGATACTTCCAACTGTTACAAGATATAAGAGAAAATGTTGCTAATTTTTTAACGTTACCTGCGGAGTGACCGGAGAGAGGATCAGGAATGCGTTAATCGGGCGGTTTTTGGAGACTCCAGGAAAAACACAAAAACCACTCTCGGTATCGAGGGGGATTTTATTATTCTTCAGAGATCGGAATGAGTTCGATTTACCCTTAGGGTACCAGAAATACCCAATATATGATCCAGCCAAGAGAGAATCTTTAGTGAATAAAAATCCTTGCATTTCTTTTACACGGAACAACCGTAATTTGTGAGAGAGACACTCTTATATAGTTTCGAATGCTAATTCAATAAATGTTGAAATATTCTGATGAACTGTCAGAAAACATGTGATGTGAAAAATCATGCCATTTATGATGCCATTCTTTGGATTTCCCGTTTATTTCATTATCGGGATACTGATTATCTGTGCAATCATGATGCTCCTGATGATGCTTGTCATGCGAAGAATGATCATGCAGGGAGGGTGCTGCCCGTGCTGCCGTAGTCTTCAAATAGAACAGAATGGACCAAAAATTATGGAAAACAAGTGATATCAATGATAGATATTCTTACCGGAGCAATCCTGCTAGGATGGTCAACCCTCGTTGCATACCTCTCTGAACATGTTATTACCTGTCTTATTCCTGCTTTTTTTATCGCCGGAGGAATAGCAGCATTTGTTAAAAAGGATGCGATTTTAAAATATTTCAGCCCGGATGCCAGAAAATCAGTAAGTTATGGAATTGCTTCTGTATCAGGCACTGTCCTCGCAGTCTGCAGTTGTACAATTTTACCAATGTTTGCCGGAATTCTTAAAAAAGGAAGTGGCATTGGTCCGGCTATCACGTTCCTCTATGCAGGGCCGGCGATAAACATTCTTGCAATCGTCTACTCTGCAAAAGTCCTCGGACTTGACATTGGAATTGCCCGCGCTACCTCGGCAATTCTTCTGTCAATAGTTATCGGTCTTCTCATGGCACTCATTTTTAAAGAGCATGATGACAATGTCCGGGCACAAGCAAAAAAGAATCCACGGATTCCTTCCGGAGAAGAGGAACGGCCAAAATGGGTTGTACTGGCATTCTTCATCTTTCTGATTGGTATTCTGCTAATTGCAACATCAAAACTTGACATCTTTATCAGGCTCCTGATCGTCTACTTCCTCTCAATGGCGGTTGCGTTCCTACTCATTTACTATTTTAGTCGTGACGAAGTTACCGAATGGGGATATGAGATCTGGGATCTGACAAAGAAAATATTCCCAATTCTGGTGATAGGAACTTTTGCCCTGGGAGTTCTCTCGTTCTTTATCCCTCCGGAGACCTTCAAACCATATATCGGAGACAATTCTCTCCTTGCAAACTTTATCGCGGCAATAATCGGAGCAATTCTCTATATGCCAACCCTCCTTGAAGTACCAGTTATCGGAACGACCCTTGGATACCTTTCCGGAAATATGGCAAAAGGACCTGCTCTCTCGCTCCTGCTGACCGGCCCTTCGATAAGTCTGCCAAGTATCTTGGTACTCACGCGGGTCATGGGTCCAAAAAAGACCGGAGTATATGTGGTACTTGTTGTAATCTTCTCCACAATTGCCGGATATGTATTCGGAAACAGCGGGCTCTGATCAAAATGACTGGAGACAAACCCTGTTGTCCGGCGGATGCACTCCGGCGGATAAAAATGATCCCGGTAAATGGGATCCCAACTGGTATTACCATGCTGGATGAGATAATCTCCGAGGTAAAGGAGATGAATCTCACTTCTGAGCAGCAGATAAAAGAGATTCTGCTTAAGAAGGTGAAAGTGTACAATTACATCTCCAAAGGTGCTGAGGAGATGTATGCGAAAGCAATTGTAGCGGAGTATAACAAATCCTGAAAAAGAATACCTGAAACCTGCAGTATCTCACAGCCTGACTCCCATTCATCGAATGAACCGGAATACCCCTATGAGATATGCACGAATGCCTCTCAACAATTATTGTAATATTATGCAACATGCAACAAACCCTGAAAAAATCCGAAATCAGGCAATGTCTTTACGAACAATCCTTGGATTGAAGGGATCACCCATCGGAGTAAAATTTGTTCAAAATCCAGCAAGCTCATCAGCGGATGATGAGCAAAAAAATTCCGATGCGTTTTTGCCAGGGACTGATGCGGGCACGACATGGAGAGATAAGTATTGCCAGGGAAAATATCACGTGTCCAGGAGCTGCCCGGGCATTTGGATTCAAACCTCTCCCTGAACCACTCCGGACCGGAAAAGGTCTAATCGGATTCTGATTTGTCTCGGATAAGAAAGTTGCAGAGCAGATGTTTGAAAGAGGAATATGCATGGACGGGATGTGCCTCTCTCTAAACAAAAGATGATATACTTAAACAACAAAAGTATTTCAAAATAAGGTGAAATATGAAACTTGAAATTTTAGGTACTGGATGCACGAAATGCAAACGAATGTATGACAATGTAACTGAAGCCGTAAAAAAATCCGGAATTCAGGCTGAGGTAATAAAAATTGAGGCCCTGGAGGATATCGTGAGCAGAGGAGTAATGATGACTCCGTCCCTGTTCCTTGACGGAGAAGAAGTTATTGCCGGTCGGGTTCCAACAGTCAATGAGATCATTGAAATCATCAAGGAGAGTGCATAATGACAGAGCAGGCACCATGCAGCTGTGGACAAAGTGAAAAGATCCGATTGATTTTTCCATGCTCAGGACAAGCGAATACCGGGCAGATTTCAAACCAGGCAGCAATTCAATTATCTGACGAGGGATATGGCAGTTTTGTTTGTACTGCCCTTCTTGCATCCGGATCAGAGTCTCTTGCTGAGCGTGGCCGCGAAGTTCAAGAAGTTGTCGCCATAGATGGATGCGGGATGAAATGTGCACGAAAAATTGTTGAGCAGGCTGGAGTTCCGGTTCATCAGCACCTGGTTGTGACTGAGCTTGGGGTTACGAAAAATTCGGCAGACCGAACTTTTACAAAGGAACAGGTTGAGTGTATTGTCTCTGCCGCCTGGAAAGGGGAAGGAAAAAACAAAGAATCAGACACTGAAAAGAAAAACTCTTCCGGAGGGTGTGGTTGCGGCGGAAATTGCGTTTAAAAATCTCTTCTTTGTATAATGTCATATGATTCGGAAATTACGGTAATCACCTGTTCAGGGATCTCAAACACCGGTAAACTTACAGCAAAAGTTGGTGAGATACTTATCCAGCGATGCCCGGGTCAGATTGAAGTGTGTCTTCCTGCCAGGGCGGAAGCAAACAAGATGAAAGATGCCCTCATTCATGCTGACCACATACTGGTTGTTGACGGGTGTAATGACTGTTGCGGGAGGAAAAAACTCAGGGAACATGGATATGAACCGGATATTCATATTATCGCCACCGAATGTGGGATTGTAAAGAATGGTATGGAAGATCCACGTTTTGATGAGATTGAACTTCTGACATCTGTTATTCGGGAAAAAATCCGGTAAATCCTATCTCCGGTGATTTACTCTCCTTATTGCATCTTAATCCAGAAAAAGCCGAGAGCAGGGATTCTGATACCCCTATTACTTTTGGCAGTATTCCTTTCATTGGTATTCTCTCCGGCGGATGCGGATGTAAACAGATTTTTACTTTAGAAAAATCTCTCTTCAAAAAAATGCACATCATATAGAACTCCACCCCCAAAATCACTGGAAGTGTATCATTTTCACGAAACCCGTCATTGTTACTCCTGCCGGGTGCTTATGGAACTGGTGGAAGAAGCAATGAATAGGTCATTCAGAACGGAAATGGATGAAGGGAAAATCATCTTCAGACACGTGAATGTTGACTATTTAGAAAACACAGACCAACTTACCCGGTTTGGGCAGACATCATCTTCAATGATGATTGGCTTTCTATAATTTTATCCGTATGATAAAAATATCACTCCTCCCAAAAATTCCGATCCTTCTCTTGAATAGTATTGTGGTTTTAGATATGGATTGAAAGGCTTTTTTAAAATATACAGTTCTCATAAAAAATTAAGTAAAAATCGGAACCAGAATAATGATTCCCATTATTAGCATGATAACCCCGATAATAATTCTAAGCAGACTCTTTCGCTCATCTCTCCATGAATTCAGTTTCTCCGGAGAAAGACCAAAGATCACCAGGAGAAGAATAGCAATGAGGGGGAGTATAACTACAAAGTTATATGCAAGAAGATACAATAGACCGGACTGGAAATCCTGATATATCATCCCAAGTATTGAAATGTATATCCCCACCGTGCAGGCCATTCCATACAGACCTGTCAGCGCACCAACGATAAATCCTGCAGGAATACTTGCGATCTTAAGATATTTAGAGATAGAACTTTTCTTTGACTGGGGTATTGAAAAGAGTGCGTGTGGATTTTTTAAAAGACCATCTTTTATCTGGAACAGTCCGGCGATAATTGCAATGATTCCTGCAGCGATTAGGAATATCCGAGCAACACCCGGAATCTGGATGACTGAAAAGATCGCAAATCCGGATAAGACCCTGACCAGGAAAAAAGCCAGAATGTATGCCGAACCTACCAGGAGAATGGTCTTCCGGGAATCTGACGCCATAAGTGAGACCAGCAGAAGGGCGAGGACCAGAAGACCACATGGATTTAATCCTTCTCCTAATGCTGCCAAAACAAGAATCACAGGATTAATCGTTATGGGTTCTACAGGAGCAGAGCGATCATCGATAACCTTGGGGGGGCCATGAGTCTGAATTTCACCCACCTTCTGTTCAAAATTTGAAAAAATAGCATCCTCACCGATAAGTGCATGATCTCCAATAAAAATCACCGGTACAAACAATACCTCTTCCGGATGCATCTTTCTGAATGTCTCAAACAAGAGAATGTCATCTTGGTTATCGGCGATATTGTGATATTGGATACGAACGTCCGGATGTGCTTTTTCATATTGTTCAATATATGGCATAACCTTGTGACAGGAGGAACACAAAGGACTGTAAAAGAAATGTATTGCTGACTTTTCGGGGGAATTCGCAGATGAGTTATCAAATTCTGCGGCACTTACTCCGGCCATTAGCATGAGGGAAGCGCAAATAGTTGCGACTAGGACCAATACAATTCCGTTTTGGTTTTTTCTTATGGAAATCATATCTTTACCATATTATTTCGTGAATATTCCTTCTTCAGACTTCTGACTGAGATGAACAGAATCGATTGAAGATTCAACAATTATTGAAATGCGTGTTCGATTTATTTATTATTTTGGTTTACCACGAAAACCGGCAGACATACCAGACGGGATGATTATGAACAGGTTCAATTAACGAACAATTAACACATTCTTTGCATTCAAACTCAAGCGTAGAGGAGAGGATCTGATACTTCCTGAGGTGTTCCTTGATTTCCTGTTTCATTGGTTCTATCTGATCCACATCCCGGACACAGGAATATACATCGGTATCAAGCATATGGATGGTAGAACAGAGGCTCCAAAGATGCATATGATTACATCCTCCACGCCTGGAAAAAACCTGATCTCTGCAATTACTTCGTCAAAACGAACCGACCGGGGAGCGAACTGAAAGAGAACAGAGATCGTCTCCCTGATAGTTCCAATGGCGGTCCTGATAATTATTTCCGCTTTGAATGGGGGCAGGAGAGAGGAGACACGGGTATGCTTCCCGGAGAATAATCAGACCGACTATGACCAGGAGTATGCCATTGATACATGCAGGCAATATCTCTGTCCGGTGCAGCCCGTATGTCCTCTTTGGAGTTGCAATGCTCGTTGCAAGAATCATTGTCACGAGAGAGAAGCAAGGAAAGGAGAACACTCAACATATGCCCTGCACCGTTTATGAGTGCAAGGGAACCAGAAAGAAAGCCGGCTGTCAGCTCTACAATAAAAAAGAGCACTGTGATAAAGACGGAGAGTTGTAATCGGAAAATCGCCGTAGTAGGGCAATACACAGATTAGGGGCACATGTTATCTTAAAAAGATATAATCCTTGAGATGTGAAGAATCGGACATCAATTTATAGTTTTTTCAGTTCAGGCATGGCTTATGAATACTTTTAATTCATTTGAAGTTGACTCACAAATATCTGACCCGAAATGGTGTGCCCATAAGGATGTCAGAAGAATGTGAGGTGAATGAAAATGACAAAATTGTATGCAAAAATGATTGCTGAGGCTATGGCAGCACAGCGGGCGGATGTAGAAACCGTCCGAAAAAAGAGAGGGCAGAATTTTGAGGTTGCCGATGCTCAGCCATATCTTGATGCAGTACAGCAGATGAAACCCATCGAAGAGCAATCTGCTGCCGTTTTCGCTCTCCACACCGAATCCGTAAAAGCGCATTT
>ERZ795060.2102-NODE-2102-length-21094-cov-4.592043_pt1 | contig 21094 bp, 19 predicted proteins | sample MGYA00375144_ERZ795060 | MGnify/ENA primary metagenome ERZ795060 (study PRJEB30189, sample SAMN05720157) | activated sludge metagenome | isolation source: anaerobic digester from wastewater treatment plant | place: Japan | collected 2015-05-15 ...
GCTGATGGCGAGAGCGGTCAACACAGAGACGGCCAAGAACCTGTCCAACCAGTTCGTGACCTTCCAGCTTGGATCGGAGACCTACGGGATCCCCATCCTCAAGCTCAACGAGATCATCGCCTACCAGAACTGCACCCAGATCCCCAACGTGCCGAAGTTCATCAAGGGGGTGCTCAACCTGAGAGGGGTGGTGGTCCCTGTCTTCGACCTCAGGGAACGGTTCGGCATGGAGACCAAGGAGTACGACCAGTTCACGGTCATCATGGTGCTCGACGTATCGGGCAGGACCATGGGGCTCGTGGTGGACGCGGTGAGTGACGTCGTCACCCTGCACGACGACGACATCAAGCCGCGCCCGCACTTCTCGACGGGGATCAGCACCGAGTTCATCAAGGGCATGGGGATCAAGGACGGATCATTCATCATCATACTGGACACCGACAGGTTGCTCTCCGACGAGGAGTTGAACATGGTCGACGGGGTATGACGCCTGACCTGTGCACACGGACATACACCATCACGGACAGGGAATTCGAGCTCTTCCGGGACCTCATCTTCCGGCAGACCGGGATCCATCTCTCGGACCGCAAGAAGAACCTGGTCGTGGCCCGTCTCTCGAAGCGCCTCAGGGCGCTCGACCTGGAGAACTTCACCGAGTACTACCGGTTTCTCACAGAACGGCCGGACGCATCGAGCGAACTGGTCAACCTGGTCAACAGGGTGACCACGAACAAGACTGACTTCTTCAGGGAGAACCACCATTTCGACTTCCTGAGGGGCGATGTCCTTCCCGAGATCCTCGAGAACGCCAGCAGGGGGGGACCGAAAAAACTGAGGATCTGGTCCGCCGGGTGCTCGACAGGCGAGGAACCCTACAGCATCGCCATGACGGTGCACGATTTCTTCTCGAACGAGCGGGGTTGGGACATCAAGATCCTCGCCACCGACCTGGACACCGAGGTGCTCGGTTTCGCCTACCGCGGCGTGTACCCGAGCCAGAGGGTTGCGCCCGTGCCCGGGCCTTTCTTGACCAAATACTTCGAGAGGACCGCCGAGGGGTACTCGGTCAAGAGGCAGATCAGGGACATGGTGATCTTCAGGAGGCTGGACCTGATGGACGCGATGTTCCCCCTCAAGAGCCAGGTGGACGTCATATTCTGCAGGAACGTCATGATCTACTTCAACGACGAGACGAAGGCCTCTCTCGTGGGGAAGTTCCACAGGCACCTGAGGAACGACGGGTATCTCTTCATCGGCCACTCCGAGTCGCTCATGCATATGAAGGACCTGTTCACGTTCGTCAGGCACACGGTGTACAGGAAGGTGTAGACATGTACAGGCGATACAGCGACAAGTTCAAGCGCCCCATGGTGATCATCTACCCCGGCGAGTTCCACGTGAGCTCCAAGGAGATCGTCGCCACGGTGCTCGGTTCCTGTATTTCTGTGTGCATCAGGGACCCCGAGGCGGGCATTGGCGGCATGAACCACTTCATGCTGCCCGGAGATGTCCGGTCCGAGGAGATGTTCCTATCCGAATCCACCAAGTATGGGATGTTCGCCATGGAGCAGCTCATCAAGGCGATCACGGACAAGGGCGGGAAGCAGAGGAACTTCCAGGCGAAGGTCTTCGGCGGGGGGCACGTGCTGAACTTCAGGAAGTCGGACGGGAACGTGCCCGAGTCGAACATCGAGTTCGTGAGGGCCTTCTTGAAGATGGAGGGCATACCCATCGTGAGCGAGGACGTGGGCGGCTATGCAGGCAGGAAGATCCTCTACTTCCCGGATACGGGAAGGGTCCTGCTCAAGAGACTGAAGTCGACCATCGACTCCAGGCTGATCGAGGCCGAGGAGGCATACAAGATCAGGCTCTTCGCGCAGAAAGACCACCTGGGGACCGAGGGCGAGAAAGAGCCGGGGAAAGAATGAGGCTGCCATGGAACGTGTAAGAGTTCTCATCGTGGACGATTCGGCCCTCGTAAGGAAGGTCCTCAAGGAGATCCTCGAGTCGGACCCCGGCATAGAGGTGGCGGGGACCGCCCCGGACCCCCTCATCGCGGTGCGCAAGATCAAGGAACTCAAGCCCGACGTGCTCACCCTCGACATCGAGATGCCCAAGATGGACGGGCTCACGTTCCTCTCCCGCCTCATGCGATCGACGCCTATGCCGGTGGTCATGTTCTCTTCCCTGACCGAGGCAGGGGCCAACGCCACCATGAAGGCGCTGTCCCTGGGCGCCATCGACTTCCTGGCCAAGCCCAAGGTAAAGCTCAGCGAAGGCATCGAGGACCTGAGGTACGAGTTGTGCACCAAGGTCCGTACCGCGGCCCACGCGAAGATCAAGAAGGCGATCTCTCCGCCCAACCTCTCCGTCCCTCCCAAGCTGAGCGTGGATGCGGTGATCAAGCCCGAACGGTCGCCGAGGATCAAGGAAGGCGCCAAGGTCTTGGTGATAGGGGCATCCACGGGTGGGACCGTCGCGCTGGAGCAGATCCTCAGCAAGATGCCGGCGGACGGCCCGGCCACCCTCATCGTGCAGCACATGCCACCCGTGTTCACCTCTTCCTTCGCCAAGCGGGTGGACTCCCTCTCGGCGATGAAGGTCATCGAGGCCCGCGACAACGACGAGCTCAGGCAGGGCCAGGCGCTGATAGCGCCGGGCGGCAAACACATGATCGTGCACAAGGGGCAGAGGGGATACTTCGTGAGGGTGATGGACGGCCCGCCGGTCAACAGGCACATCCCGTCGGTGGACGTTCTCTTCAGGTCCGCCGCGAACGTGCTCGGGCCCAATGCGGTCGGGGTCATCCTCACCGGCATGGGTGACGACGGCGCCAGGGGGCTCAAGGAAATGAGGGACGCGGGCGCCTTCACCATCGCGCAGGACGAGGAGAGCTGCGTGGTGTTCGGCATGCCCAAGGTTGCCATCGAGATGGGTGGTGCGTGCAGGGTCCTGCCCCTCTCCGGCATCGCGAGCTTCGTCATGGACATGCTATCGCCTGAAGGAACGAACGACAGGACGTAACGCCGCACCGGGACACGCACATGGGGGAGATCAGGAACATTCTCATCATCGACCCTGACAAGAGATCGGGTGATCTCTCCAGAAAACTCAGGCGCAAGGGTTTCCAGGCCGCGTGGGCCAAGAACGTCGAAGATGCGCTCTCCCTCGTCATGGATGGCAAGCCCGACCTCGTGCTGTTCGGTTTGGACGGCATACCCGAGCGCTCCCTTGCCGCCATAGGCGAGATCGGCGAGCTCTCGCCCGGCACCGTGGTGGTGGCGGCGGCAGCCTCAGCAGCCGAGGCCGGCACCGCCGTCGAGTGCATGCGGAGAGGGACGATGGACCTCCTCTTCAAGCCCGTGACCCCGGGCGCGCTCCTCGAATGCATACGGCGCATAGAGAGACGACTGAACAACCTGTGCATCGGGATGACGCCGAACACCGGGTGCGTCGCCAGGGAACACAAGACCCTCGTCTTCCCCAACGAGATCGAGAACCTCCCCTACCTGATCAACCAGGCGGTGCTCAACGCCCCTGTCGTGTGCCGGGACGTCGAGACGCTGAAGATGGCGCTCTCCGAGATCCTCATCAACGCCATAGAGCACGGCAACCTCGAGATCACCATGGAGGAGAAGGCCTCTGCGGTCAAGAAGGGGGCGTTCGAGAAGCTCGTGCACAGGAGGCTTGCCGACCCGAGGCTTTCCTCGAGGAGGGTCACCCTCGAGGTCTTCATGGACGAGGACAGGCTGGAATACGTCGTGACGGACGAGGGGAGAGGGTTCGACTACCGAAAGGAGGTCGACCCCGACCCCAACGCCCACATAGGGAGCGGGCTCGGGATCCAGATAGCGAGAGCCTTCTTCCACGAGGTCAGGTACGAGGGTGAAGGCAACAGGGTCCATCTCGTCTACTACCGGGACCCCCGCCTGCATCGAGGCGGCCGGGAAACGGGCCCGGCGTCCTTGACGATGAATGCGCATCGACCTGTGGGCGGAAAGAGCGGGGCGGCCGGGGCGGGTGACCTCGGCGACGGGGTGTTCCTTACGGGCACCATGAACATAGACGTGATCGTCCAGCTTGCCGAGTCCTTCCCCATGGGGCTGCTCCTCGTCACCGACAGCGAGCGCATAGCCATGTGGAACCAGAAGGCCGAGCAGATCACCTCCATCACGTCCTCAAGCCTCGTAGGCGCGCATGTGTCCGAGGCCCCCGCCTTTGTCCGACACCTCCTCGATCAATCGAGCTCCCACGCCGACCTCGTCCTCGACGAGTTCGACACCCGCATCTACGAGAAGACCATGCATACCGTCGAACCGAGGGAGGGCAGGAGATTCTCGGTCGTGATCTTCTCCGACGTGACCTCGTCCCTACGGCAGAGGGAGGAGCTCGAGAGGCTCCTCATCGAGAGCGCGGAGACCCGGGACCTCATGGAGGAACAGGCGGCGAGGCTCGCGATCACGCTGGCGGAGATGGACGAGAAGAACGAGATCATTCGCCAGCAGAACCAGCGGATGATCGAGGAGCTCGAGATGGCCGCGAGGCTCCAGAAGAGCCTGCTCCCCGACACCTTCGAGAACCTCAACGGCGTGAGCTTCTCCTGCAAGTACATCCCGTCCATCCACATAGGTGGAGACCTCTACGACGTGGTTGACCTGGGCGGCGGACAGTCTGGTTTCATCATCGCCGACGTGTCCGGGCACGGGGTGGCGGCGGCCCTCGTCTCGGCCATGTTCAAGATGAGCTTCCACGCACTCGCATCCACCGTGGCGAGCCCCACGATCCTCATGCACATGCTCAACAAGGAGCTCAGGCCGGTCCTCGAGGAGGACTACATCACCGCCTTCTTCGTGATAACCGACCGCTACAACAAGGGCATCACGTACACGAACGCGGGGCACCCCACCCCTCTCCTCTTCAGGCGCGCGACGGGAATGATCGAGGAACTCGACACGGACGGCTTCTTCCTCGGGTCTTTCGACGACGGCGGGTACGAGGAGAAGACGGTGAGCGACATCGAGAAGGGCGATGCGCTGCTCATGTATACCGACTGCATCCTCGAGGCGGAGAACCCCGAGGGAGAGCAGTACGGCAAGGAGAGGCTCAAGGCGTGCTTCGCGCGCTGCATGGAGTCCCTGCGGGGAAACGAGGTCATCGAGGCCATCGAGGCCGATGTGCGCGCCTTCGCCGCCAAAGACAACCTCGACGACGACCTCACCGTGTTGCTCCTCGAGTTCTGGGAAGAGGTAGGCCCGGGCGAGGAGATGCCCGCGGACGGGGATACCGGCGGGTTCGTGGAGTTCTGACAGGATGCGGCCGACATGGAGGAGGCCCGGCAAGGCTGTTCACCTGTCGAGGCCCGACCGTTGCATGTTGGGACAGGCGTGGCGACCGCGCACCGAGGCCCTGAAACCCTGCCGGTAATGCGCCGCCGTCTCATGGCGCTGAGGCCGGGCTCGGGCGCCTGTTTCTCCCACGCGGCGGTCTCACTCGAGACACTGCCCAAGTCCTCCACGTCGAGGGCGGCCCCTCCTACCCCAGGTAGGGGTTGAAGTAACCGCGCCTGCAGGGGATCTCGTCCATGAGGCGCCGTATCCCTACCCCTGCAGGCAGGTTCTGGCCCAGCATCTCCAGGTATACGTCCGGGTCGAGGTTGAGGTTCCGCCACTGGATCATGTCCACCTCGTTGTCCTCGACGAAACGCCTGAGGGCCTGGGCCTCCTTGGGTGCGTCGGTGAGCCCCGGGAACACGAAGAGGTTGATGGAGACGAACCGCCCCCTCTTCTTCATCTCCCTCGCGCTCTCCGAGAGCGCATCGAAGGGGTAGGAAGGCCTGAAGTACTTCTCGTAGGTTTCCCTGCGCGCCGAGTTCATGCTGATGCGGATGCTGTCCAGCCCTGCGTCGGCAAGCCTCGCCACCATGCCGGGCATGCTCGCGTTCGTGTTGAGGTTGATGGTGCCTGCCGTGGTCTTCGACCTGACGAGCCCTATGGCCCTGCAGATGGTCTCGGCCTGGATCAGCGGCTCTCCCTCGCAGCCCTGGCCGAAGCTCACCACCGGAGAGTCGGCCGTTGCTATGTGCCTGAGCGCCACCTCGGCGATCTCCTCCGGGGTCGGCACGAACGTTATCCGCTTCTGGGGGGAGGGCGGCCTGCCCTTGACCTGGAGCGATATGCAGCCTACACAGGCGGCGTTGCAGGACGGGGACGTGGGCAGGGGGGCCTCCTCCCTCCCCTGGAAGAGATTCAAGGCCGCCGGGCACCCGTAACAGGTCGCGCACGACACGAGGTGTTCCACGAGACGGTTACCGGGCAGGTCCTGGAGCCACTGGAGGATACCCTTCTCTATCTTCTCCCTGTCGAAGGTGTTCGGGTCCTGCCTGGTGGACGGGTCCGTCCTCACCGCGGTCGTCACGAACCCGTCCTGCCAGCCCAGGGCCGTGTAGGCGAGCAGGGGCAGCTCGCACGCCCTGTGCGAACGTTCCCAGGCCGCGAGGTAGGTCTGCGTGTACGCCGCGGGGAGAAAGACGGCCACAGCCGATACGGGCGAGGACGCCTCGTACGGGTTCGACTCGAGCACGACCACCTCCCCTGTCTTGCGGTCGAGGCCCACCGGCATCCTTTCGGGGAGCACGTAGAGCTGGGAGCCCTCGGGCAGAGGGACGACCTCTTCCTTAGCCGCGGGAAGGAGGTAGTCCCCGCTCCTTGCAACCATGGCGAGATCGGGGAAATCCATGACCCTGCCCTCTGCATCCGCAAAGACGAGGCTGGGGAGATGCTCGAACATGGCGAGGATGTAGTCCATCTTTCCCTTGGACGCAAGACCTCTCACGTGCGGGGTAAACCTCCCCCGCGTTGGGGAAAGTTGCCCCATGCACCGGTTCCTGCAGCATACCGGCTGTCGATACAGCCAGTGTTTTACGGTGACTACGATCATGGCACCGATCTTGCGAAGATTTTCCCGTGAGATGAGTATATCCGCGAGGAGGTTCGCATGTGTGAGCACAACGGGAACATCTACACTCCCCGGCCGGTTACCATCGCCAGGACGCTCCCACAGATAGAACACCACCGCCTGTTCCAGCTCAGCCTGGAGGACGGGTCTTCATGGGAAGAATTCGGTCACCAGCCCGGACAGTTCATCGAGGTCTCCGTCTTCGGCAAGGGCGAGGCGCCCATCAGCATATCATCGCCGCCTACCAGGTGCGACCACCTCGAGATCTGTGTGAGGCGTGCAGGCAAGGTGACAGGGGCGATGTTCGAGATGGGCAAGGGGTCGAGGCTCTCCATCAGGGGACCGTACGGCAGAGGTTTTCCTGTCGAGACGTTCAAGGGCCACAAGCTCCTCTTCGTGGCCGGAGGTCTCGGGCTTGCGCCCCTGAGGTCGCTGCTCCTCTACGTGCTGGACAAGAGAAAGGACTTCGACGACCTCATCCTCATGTACGGCACCAACAGGCCGGACAACGTCCTCTTCAAGTACGAGCTCCTGAGCTTCTTCGACCGGGACGACATCAAGTACCTCTACAGCGTCGACCGGGACGACGAGGGCATCTGGAAACAGTACGTGGGTGTCGTGACGGGTCTCTTCGACCGCACATCCCTCTCGCCGGGCGACACCTACGCGGTCTTGTGCGGCCCGCCCGTCATGTACCGGTACGTCATCGACCGGCTCCTGAAGCTCGGGTTCGCCAAGGAACACATCTACATGTCGCTCGAGAGAATGATGAAGTGCGGCGTGGGCAAATGCGGACACTGCGCCATAGGAGACAAGTACTGCTGCACGGACGGGCCGGTCTTCAACCTCACCGAGGTGGAACATATCAAGGAGGCCATATAGCCATGGCACGGATACCCACCATATGTCCTTTCTGCGGTTGCGGCTGCTCCATGTATCTCGTGGTCGACGGCGGCAGGGTCACGGGCGTGGAGCCGAGCCCCGCGAACCCCATCAACAAGGGTATGCTCTGCGCCAAGGGGTGGAACGCCTTCGAGTTCGTCCACTCTCCCGATCGACTGACGAAACCTCTCGTAAGGAAGAACGGCGTCCTGACGGAGAGCACCTGGGACGAGGCGCTCGACCTCGTCTGCTCGAGGCTTACGGGGATACGGGACACCCACGGGCCTGACGCCCTCGGGTTCTTGTGCTCCGCCAAGTGCACGAACGAGGAGAACTATCTCCTCATGAAGCTCGCACGGTCGGCCTTCCGTACCAACAACGTGGACCACTGCGCTCGGCTCTGACACAGCGCCACGGTGGCCGGTCTGGCCGCCGCGTTCGGCTCCGGCGCGATGACCAACTCCATAGGCGAGTTCGAGGATGCCGACCTCTTCTTCGTCATCGGGTCCAACACCACGGCACAGCACCCGCTCATAGGCACCCGTATCATCAACGCGGTGGAACGGGGCGCAAAGCTCCTCCTCTTCGATCCCCGCGAGATACAGCTGGCGCCCTTCGCATCGCTCCACCTCAGGCAGAACTTCGGCACCGACGTCGCGCTCGTAAACGGCATGATGAACATCATCATCCAGGAAGACCTCTACGACCGGCCATACGTGGAGTCCCGCACCGAGGGGTTCGACGAGCTGAAGGCGCTCGTCTCGCGGTATACGCCCAAGGTCGTGGAACAGATAACGGGGGTGAGGTCCGCGGACCTCTACCGTGCCGCGGTCATGTACGCGCAAGCAGACAAGGCCATGATCGTCTACGCCATGGGCATCACGCAACACGTCACCGGCACCGACAACGTCAAGACCCTCGCCAACCTCGCGATGCTCACCGGCCACGTCGGGAGGCATTCGACCGGTGTGAACCCGCTCAGGGGGCAGAACAACGTCCAGGGGGCGTGCGACATGGGGGGGCTGCCAGGGGTGTTCACGGGCTACCAGCGGGTGAACGACCCGGCATCGGTCCAGAAGTTCGAGAAGGCATGGGAGACCACCGGGCTGAACACCAAGCCCGGGCTCACCATCACCGGCATGGTCGAGGCGGCACACTCCGGGTCCCTCAAGGCCCTCTACGTCATGGGCGAAAACCCCCTCTTGAGCGACCCCGACCTCACCCACGCGGAACACGCCCTCGGCAACCTCGACTTCCTCGTGGTGCAGGACATCTTCCTCACCGAGACGGCGGCCCTGGCGGACGTCATCCTGCCGGCGGCCTGCTTCGCAGAGAAAGACGGAACGTACACGAACACCGAGCGCCGCGTCCAGCTTTCCAGGAAGGCGGTGGAGCCGCCCGGCCAGGCGAGGGCCGACTGGGAGATCGTGTCCGAGCTCCTCTCGAGGCTCGGCTGCTGTGGGACCTACCCGGACACCGAGTCGATCATGCGCGAGATCAACGCCCTGACCCCCTCGTACGCGGGCATCACGTACCGGAGGCTTGCCTCGGGGTACGGGCTCCAGTGGCCCTGCCCCAACGAGGAACACCCGGGCACCGTATTCCTGCACCGCGACCAGTTCACGAAGGGCAAGGGGACGTTCCTGCCGTGCGAATTCCGGCCCCCCGCGGAAGCGCCGGACGAGGAGTTCGATCTCACCCTGACCACGGGGCGCATCTACTACCAGTTCCACACGGGGACCATGTCCCGGCGCATAGAGATACTCGAGCGCGAGGCCCCGCAGCCGGTGCTCGAGATCAACCCGGAAGACGCGAAGAGATACGGCATCCGCACCAACGACCTCGTGGAGGTCGAGTCCAGGAGAGGGAGCATCCGGCTGAAGGCCGAGGTGACCACGAGGGTGCCCAGAAAGGTCCTCTTCACGACGTTCCACTTCGCGGAATCGCCGGTGAACAGGCTCACCACGTCCGCCTTCGATCCCGTAAGCGAGATTCCTGAGCTCAAGGGTTGCGCGGTGAAAATCAGGAGGTGCTCATGAAGCTCATCGAGAAGACGAAGATCAAGGGCGTCCTCGCGGAGTGGTCCAAGGACTTCAACGTGTTGTGCCCCAGCCTGACGCCGAACGGCGACTGCCTGTTCGACGATTTCGACCCGCAGACCTTCACCCTGGAGTACAGGAAACCGTCGATGCCCCAGAAGCGCTCGTGCTTCCCCCAGGCGGAAAAGATCTTCGACGTCAGGGAAGGCTCGTTCGTCCCTGCATACAACCACAAGAAGACGGTCCTCTTCGGGATCAGGGCGTGCGACCACATGGGGCTCAGGCAGTCGAAGAGCTTCTTCACCAGGGACATAGTAGACCCCTTCTTCGGGTGTCGGTCGGAAGACACGGTGATCGTCGTGCACGCCTGCAGCTGGCCGCAGAACGAGACGTGCTTCTGCACGACCGTGCACAGCGGTCCATACGCAACGGCCGACTTCGACATCCAGCTCTTCGACATGGGCACCGACTTCCTGGTCGAGGCGGGATCGGACAAGGGCAGGCGGATGATCTCCTCGAGCCCGTTCAGGGATTTCGACGTGGACGACGCCCAGGAACGCCTCGAGCGCGTCAAGCACATGGCGTTCAACTCCATACCGATCGTGGAGGAGGTCGCCGAGGCGATGGATATCCTCAAGGCCGGCGGCGCGAACGAAACCGTCTGGGAACATCTCGGCAGGAAGTGCATAGCCTGCGGCGGGTGTGTCTACGTGTGCCCGACCTGCACCTGCTTCACCATCCATGACCGCGTCACCTCCAAGGACTCGGGTGAGCGCGTACGGACATGGGACACCTGCCTGTTCGAGGGCTTCACCAAGGAGGCCTCAGGTCACAACCCGAGGCCGACCCAGGCCCTGCGCCTCAAGAGGAGGCACGAGCACAAGCTCCTCCACTACAACCCCGTGGACATCCAGACGGCGCTGAGCGGTTGCGTCGGCTGCGGGAGGTGTTCAGACTCCTGCCCCGTCCACATAGGGACCCTCGAGGTGGTCAAGGCCATCACCGACCATATCTACTGACAGCGGGGGGTATCATGGCAGAGAAGAAAAGGATCCTCATCATAGACGACGACAGGGACTACGCCGACGCGCTGAAGATAGTGCTCGAGAACAACGGTTTCGACGTGGTCCACGCGCCGAACGCGGCCGAGGGAAAGTCCGCAATCGCTTCCAGCAAGCCGGATCTCATCATACTCGACGTGATGATGGAGAAGCACACCGACGGCTTCGACCTGTGTCAGGACCTCAAGAACGAGGAGTCATGCAGGATGATCCCCATCATCATGGTCACCGCGGTGACGGAGAAGACGGGGTTCAAGTTCTCGCCGCAGACCGACGGCGAGTACCTGCCGGCGGATGACTACGTGTCCAAGCCGGTCGCCGTCACGGAACTCCTGGCGCGGGTGAACAGGCTGCTTGCATCGAGGGGCTGAGGTTTCTCTCGGGCACGTGACGAGAAGGCCCCCATATCGTCACGTGCCCTATGGCCGGCCGCAGGGCTTCTCCTTCGGGGGCATCCTCTTCTCCCCCTGGGATACCCCGAGGGCCACGCTCACGGGCGACCCGGTCACCCGGCGTGCCGGCATCGCTCGAGGCGACCCGGGCAGGGGCCATCCCCGAGGCATCCCGATAACGGCCGCATGTGTTGTTCCTGTGTCGGCCGGCCGAATGCCGGCAAGGATCCATACACCACCCACCTCGGTGATCGATGCGGCCATCGTCGTGATCGGGCGCGCGGCAGCAGTCGGGATGCGCTCCAGGAGCCGTGAGCCTTTGATCCCCGCCCCATACCTTCTCGTGCCCGGACCGCCCGGATGGTCCGAACACATGCGTGCGGCACAAAGACAAGCATCGGGTGTTTCGGGGCCTTCGGACGACGTATCCGCAGGGATTCATTGATCGAGTCCCGTCGAGATGGTATAGATGGTGAAATGAAGGCCTACTCTTCGCAGGTCATGGATGCGCATCCCCTATGAGATTGCAGATTCGGCTGGTCATAAGCTTTCTGGTCGCGACAGGCATAACAGCCGCCGTCGCTTCAAGCGTCGGGTTCATGATGATCGGCAAGACGACCCTCGACGAGGTCCAGCGCAAGGTCCAGCAGGACATAAACACCGCGAAGCTCGTGTTCCGCCACAGTCTCGAGAGGCTCGAGAACCAGCTGCAGTTCTACGCGGTGCGCTCCCCCATCCACGAGGCGATCACCAAGGGCAACCTCGAGCCCCTGGAAGACCTGCGCCTCCTGATACGCAGCGACACCTTCACGTCACCCGGCCACCTGGCGCTCGACATGCTCACCCTCGTGGACACGAGCGGCAGGGTGATCTTCAGGGCCGCGAACCCGGAGGCGAAGGGTGACGTGATCCTGTGGGACTCGGTCGTGAAGAGGTGCCTCGAGGAGAAGAGACCGGTCTCCTCGCCCATCCTGATGCCCCTGGACGTGATCGTGGCGCAGAACCCCAGGCTCGCCTCGCGGGTGGCGATCCCCATCGTCAAGACCGAGAAATCGGTAGAGATCAGGGAGAAGGTGCTGAGACAAGGCATGGTGCTCAGATCCGCGTACCCCATCCTGGACAGGGACGGGAGGCTCCTGGGCGCGCTGGTGGCAGGCATCCTCCTGAACAAGGACTACTCGATCGTGGACACCATCAAGGAGACCGTGTACCAGGCCGAACGTTACCGGGGCAAGGACATGGGCTTCTCCACCCTCTTCCTCGGGGGTGTGAGGATCGCGACGAACGTCATGACGAGGGACAACCGTCGGGCCGTGGGAACGATCGTCTCCAAGGAGGTCTACGACCGGGTGATACTTCAAGGCAGGGACTGGTACGGCAGGGCCTTCGTGGTGAACGACTGGTACATCAGCGCCTACACCCCCATCTACGACATCGACAACAAGATCATCGGCATGCTCTACACGGGGATACTCGAGGCGAAGTACCGCGACATGATGATGAGGACCGTGTTCATCTTCCTGGCGGTCACAGCGCTCGGCATGGTGATCGCCTTCATCATCTCGTTCAGGCTCGGCCAGAGCATCGTGAACAGGATCAAGATCCTCAAGCGCGCCACCGAGGCCATAGCCGCGGGCGACCTCGACTACCAGCTCCCTTCCGGTGCATCCTCGGGCTTCGACATGCTCGACGAGGCGTTCAACACCATGGCCAGATCGCTCAAGGACAGGGACGAGAGGCTCCAGAAGGCCTTCCAGCGGATCACCCAGACGGAGCGCCTCGCATCCCTGGGACAGATGGCCGCGGGCGTGGCGCACGAGATCAACAACCCCCTGGGCGGCATCCTCCTCTACAGCAATCTCGTGCTCGAGGAGATGGGGCCGGACGACCCGTCCCGGGACAACATGCAGAAGATCATCTACCAGACCGAACGGTGCAAGAAGATCGTCCAGAACCTGCTCGACTTCGCGAGAACACCCTCGGGCGACATGACCCCGCTGTCCATCAACGAGGTGATCATGACGTCGCTCAACCTCGTCAAGGATCAATCCATCTTCCACGGCATAGAGATCGTGACGGAGCTTTCGGAAGGGCTCCCCACGATCATGGGTGACCCGTCGCGGCTGGAAGAGGTCTTTCTCAACCTCTTCATCAACGCCTCGGACGCCATGTGCGGCAAGGGCAGGCTGAGGATCGCCTCGCGAGTCTCGTCGACGGGCATGGTGGTGATCACCATCAGCGACACCGGGAAGGGCATCGACAGGGCCTATCTCCCGCACATCTTCGAACCCTTCTTCACGACGAAGGAGCCGGGCCAGGGTACGGGCCTCGGCCTCTCCATAACGTATGGTATCATCCAGAAACACAACGGGATCATAGACGTGGAAAGCGAGCCCGGCAGGGGGACGACCTTCACCATCACCCTGCCCCCCACCGAGGGCGCCAGGGATGACAGGGGAGAACCCCACACCGCCGAGGAGATGAAGATTGGCTAAGAAATCGCGCCGCATACTCATCATCGACGACGAGGCGTCCATCCGGGACGGGTGCAGCCAGATCCTCGAACGCGCAGGCCACGAGGTGGAGAGCACCGGTGACGCGGAGTACGGGCTGAAGTTGGCTATGAGCGACCGTTTCGACGTCATCCTCCTCGACATCAGGCTTCCCAAGATCGAGGGCATAGAGATCCTGAGGATCCTCAAGAAGGAGCAGATGGTCCAGGCACGCATCATCGTCATAACGGGTTACGGCAGTATCCCGCTTGCAGTCGAGGCGATGAGGCTCGGCGCCGTCAACTTTCTCACCAAGCCCTTCGGGGCCGCGGAGCTGAGAGGCGCCCTGAACGAGTGCTTCGCAGAGGCCGCCGACGAGTCGTCGGAAGACTCGCTCGGGATGCTCATCGGCTCGAGCGACTACATGAGGGAACTCAAAGAGACGATCAGGCGTGTCTCGAAGACCGACTCCTCGGTGCTCATCACGGGCGAGAGCGGGACCGGCAAGGAACTTGTCGCCAGGACCATACACAACCTCAGCAGGCGCTCGGGGATGCCGTTCGTGGCAGTCGACTGTTCCTCCCTCGTGCCGAACCTCATGGAGAGCGAGCTCTTCGGCCACGTCAAGGGCGCGTTCAGCGGCGCGTACGAAAGCCGCCAGGGGCGTTTCCAGGTGGCGCACAGAGGGACCCTCTTCCTCGACGAGATCTCGAACATAAGCCTCGACATCCAGGCGAAGCTCCTGCGTGTCGTCCAGGAGCAGGAGGTGCCCAGGGTGGGCAGCTCGAAACCCGAGAAGGTGGACGTGCGCCTGATCACGGCCACGAACCGGGACCTCAGGGCCGAGGTCGAGTCAGGGAGGTTCCGCGAAGACCTCTTCTACCGGATCTCTGTCGTGCCCATGCACATAAGGCCTCTCAGGGAGCACCGCACCGACATCATGGACATCGCCCGCCACTACCTCGAGATCTACCGGGAGAGACACGGTGCAAAGGTCAGGAGGTTCTCGATCGAGGCCATCCAGTCGCTCAACAGCTACTCCTGGCCGGGTAACGTGAGGGAGCTGAAGAACACCGTGGAACGCCTCTGCGTCCTGTGCGACCACGAGGAGGTGACGCTGTCCGACATCATGTACTACGGCCAGGACCCGAGGGGCAAGGCGCCCGTGGTGGACCCGTTCTCGGGGAGGATGAGGCTCGTCGACGTGGAACGGGACCACATCGAGAAGGCCCTCAGACACTTCAACTTCCACATGAACAAGACGGCGCAGTTCCTGGGCATAGACCGCAAGACACTGCGCTTAAAGATCCGGACCTACGGCATCAAGACCCCGGGCAACAACGAAAAGGAGGAATGACGTTCGCGCCGTGAGCCCTTCAACAGGTGCGTCCGTCGCCCGGGTGCCGCAGCCTCGAGGGTCAGCTCGTACGAGACGCGACGCTCGGGATGTCGCCCTCGAGGTGAAGCCACGGGTGCGACGAATGCCGTGCTTCAAGGTTGACGGACAACCAGATGTGAACCTTGGGCGGCGGCCTCGGGCATCACCCGCCTCGGTGACAACACGAAGAGCCGCTCGCCAGGGTCCCTGTCGCCGTGCCTCATACCACCCACGGGGACAACCCATCGCCCAGGGGTCAACTTGCTCCGACATGGGGAGTTTCACCCCATTCCCCCGGGTTCTCGGGATCCCGCTTTCGCCCTATGAGCAATATATTTCAACCAGTTACACATTGGCACCCTCTTTGCTGTGTCATCAGTACGATATCCAGTTTCGAGGAGGCTTTATGGAATCCAAAAAGAAGATTCTCTTGATCGACGACGACAAGGACTTCCTCATGGCCACCAAGCTCATTCTCGAGAAGGGGGGATACGAGGTGTTCCTCGCCGAGGACGGCAAGAGCGGGCTGGAGATGGCCCGCAAGGTATCGCCCGACCTCGCGATCATCGACATGATGATGGAGACCTGGAGCGAGGGGTTCAACGTCGTCTCCCGTCTCAGGACATCCGAGACCGGCAAGCAGATCCCCCTCATCATGCTCAGCGCCGTGGATCTCCAGGGGCCGTACCAGTCCTTCGAGCCTCCCGAGAATCTCCCCACCGTGGACCTCGTCCAGCACAAGCCCATCAAGGCGGACGAGCTGCTCGGGCACATCTCCACCCTCCTGAAGAAGCAGTGACCATGGGGGACTCATCGGGGGGGCCTGCCAGCATCCTTATCATCGACGACGAGGAGACCATCCTGGACGGGTGCAGGCAGGCGCTCGAGAAATCAGGGTACACGGTGATCACGTCCTCCGACGGTCACGAGGGTGTGGGTCTGGCCCGCGTGCTCAAGCCGGACCTCGCCTTCATTGACCTGAAGATGCCGGGCAGCTCAGGCATGGACATCATAGACATGCTCTCGAGGGAGATGCCCGACATGGTGCTCATCGTGATCACCGGGTACGCCTCCATCGTCTCGGCGGTGGAGGCCATGAAGAAAGGTGCATACGATTACCTTCCGAAGCCCTTCACGCCCGACCAGATCAGGGCGGTGACCAAGCGGGGCCTCGAACACCGTTCCCTCAAGAAGGAAGCCGAGCGGTTGAGGGAGGAAAAAGAACGGATGGAGCGCAGCTTCATCACCTTCGTGAGCCACGAGATGCGCTCCCCCCTCGTGACCGTCATGCAGTACTTCGAGACGCTCAAGGCCATAGCGGGCTCAGAGCTCAGCGATGCCTCCAGGGATATCATCGAACGGTGCGAGAAGCGCCTTCAGGCGTTGCACGACCTCATCGAACACTGGCTCGACCTCTCTCGGATCCAGGACGGGTCCTTCTCCAAGGCCCAGGCGCCGCTTGTGGTCACGGACGTGGTGGAAAAGAGCATCGAGGAGCTGTCCCCCCTGTGCCAGCGCCGCGAGATCTCTCTCGAGTACACGCCGAGGCAGGATGCGCCCAGGATCCTGGGTGACGCGGAAAGCCTCACCAGGGTGTTCTCGAACATCATAGGGAACTCGACGAAGCATACCCCCCAGGGCGGGAAGATCTCCGTCGGCATTGATTTCGACGAGTTCTACGTGTACGTGAGGATCTCGGACACGGGCGAGGGTATCCCGGAAGACAAGCTCCCCTTCATCTTCGAGCCGTTCTTCAGGGTCAAGGGCAAGGAGGAACGTCAACGCGGCTCGGGCTTGGGGCTCACCTTCGTGAAGAAGATCATGGACGCTCACATGGGCAAGATCGAGGTGACGTCGAAACTGGGAGAAGGCACGACGTTCGTGCTCACGTTCCCGAGGCTCTACGAGCTCTAGGCCTCACTCGCTCTTTCCCTTCAGCCCCTCCCACGGCCTCGTGTTGTCAAGGAGAAAGGCGTCGCTGTTGCTCACCATGCATTCCCCGCACAGGTGAACCATCTTCATGCTTTCCACCTGGCGGACGACGAAGAGCCTCTGCGAGTTCTGCCTGCACAGAAAACACCGCTCGCCCGAGTCGTCCTCATGGAACTCGTAACACTGCTCGTCCATGTACACGCACTTCATGACGCCCCTTCCTGACCAGACGACGTAATCCTTTCCTGTAACACAAGTCGACGGCCCGCACAAGGCCGCAACACCCTGCCAGGTAGTCGTCGAAGGACGGGAGGTGAATCGCAGGTCACGGACAAAGGACGGCATTTCGCGGCCTCTGCACTCGAAGGCCCATTTGAGGCCTGTCCCTGCCCACCCCTTCGGCTCGGCGGGGGCGCTTGCGCCGGCACGATCGTTGGCGGTTCGCGGTGCAAGGAGCCCCTCTTTCGTGGTATAGCTCCATGGGCGGAGGATTGCCCGAGAAAACGACACGCGAGAAAGGATGCTGTCACGATGGAACACGAGTGGAACCGTATCGGCTCGAGGATCGCCTTTCGCAACAAGCTCGTCAACGTTCGCCTGGACACCTATCACTTCCTGCCCAACGACATCGTGAAAGACTTCACGGTCTTCGAGCTGGGGGACTGGGTGAACGTCATCCCCATGACGAGCCAGGGGCTCGTGGTCACCATCCGCCAGTATCGACACGGCGTCATGCGCGAGACCGTGGAGATCCCGGGCGGTCTGATCTCCAAGGAGGACGCCGGACCCATGGAGGCGGCGCTCAGGGAAATGACCGAGGAGACGGGCTACACGAGCCGGGAGGTGATCCACATAGGCACGGTGGAACCGAACCCGGCGATACAGACCAACCGGTGTTACACCTTCCTCGCCCTGGACTGCCTGCCCGATGCGACCCAGAACCTCGACCCCACGGAATCCGTCCGCCTGGAACTCGTGCACCCCGACGAGGTGTTCCGTATGATCAAGGACGGAACGATCACCCATGCGCTCGTGGTGGCCGCGTTCTGCCACCTGCTCATTCACGAGGCCGCGAGCCGGGGGGTCCCCTCCCCTCTCAATGCTTATACATGCCCTCGATGAGGTCCTTGTATTTCTCCGCCACCACCTTGCGCTTCACCTTGAGCGTAGGCGTGAGCTCGCCGGTCTCCTCGCTGAACGGGGCGCTCAGGAGCTCGAAGTACTTGACCTGCTCGTACCTGGACAGCCTCTCGTTCACGGCGTCCACCTCGGCCTTCACCAGGGAGCGGATCTCCGGCTTGGACACGAGATCGGCGTCGTCCGTGTAGGCGACCCCCCGTTCCTTGGCGTATCTTCGAATCTCCTCGAAATCAGGCACGATGAGCGCGCAGATGTACTTCCTCCCGTCTTCCACGAGGCAGGCCTGCTCGATGAAGCGCCTCGACTGGAGCTCGAGCTCGATGGGATGCGGGGCCACGTTCTTGCCTCCGGATGTCACGAAGAGGTCCTTCTTCCTGTCCGTGATGATGAGGAATCCCTCTTCGTCGAACCTCCCTATGTCCCCGGTCTTGAAGAAGCCGTCCTCCGTAAAGGCTTGGCGCGTCTCTTCCTCCATCTTCCAGTACCCCTTGAAGACCTGGGGCCCCTTCACCAGGATCTCGCCGTCGTCGGCGATCCTCTCCTCGGTCCACTTGGCCGGCCTTCCCACGGTACCCGGCTTGACGCGGAGGTTGTAGAGCACGCTCGAGTAACACAAGCCGAGCTTGAGGGCGTTTATGGGGTTTCTGTACGGCGAGACGCCTTTCGCGGGGAGTTCCACCATGAGGTCCACCGTGGTCTCGAGGACCTTGTCGCGCAACCGCCTGTACAGGGGCCCTCCCTTGGGCCCGTCGAGGATCTCCACGTCGTTGAAGTTTATGACCGGGCTCGTCTCCGTGAGGCCGTATCCCTCGTTGAGCTGTATGTTTAGGGAACGGAAGAAGGTGCACACCTCCTTGGACAGCTTGCCTCCCCCCGAAAGGGCGAGCACGAGCCTGTCCATGCCCATGAGCCGCTTGAGCGGGTCGAACACGAGCATGTTCGCCAGTCCGAACGCCGCGAGGTCCGCCTGGGAGATCCTCCTGCCGGTCGCCATGCCCTCGACGTAGACCTCCCCCTTCCTGAGCGCCCACTCGAAGACCTTTTTCCTCGCAGGCTTCATCCTCCTCGCGGACGACATGACCATGTCGTAGGTCTTCTCGAAGAAGCGGGGGATCGACACGATGACGTTCGGCCTCACCTTGAGGAGATCTTCGGCAAGGGTATCGAAGCCCCTCGCGAATACCAGGCAGCCGCCGAGATAGAGCCCGGCCACATGGTAGTCCGCGGTGCGCGAGTACACGTGACACAACGGCAGGTGCACGAGGGCCTTCAGGTGGAGATCCCTCGCCCTCTGGCGCTGCATGAGCTCCGACTGGGTGCACTGGTGGACGTTGGCCATGAAGTTGCCGTGGGTCAGCATCACCCCCTTCGACCTGCCGGTCGTTCCCGAGGTGTAGATGATAGCGGCGAGATCTTCCGGCGTGACCGCTCGAATCCGCTCCTCGATGTCAGCCAGGGGGACCTTGTCCCTGCCCATGAGCATGACCTCCAGGAAGCCGAAGACGCGGCCGGGTTTCTCTTGTTCCCAGGACTCCATGGTGACCACCGGGAGACCGGCGAGCGCCTCGTGGGTGTCTCTCAAGGCCACGAGCTCGAGCGCCTTGTCCCTCGTCGAGGAGATCATGACGGACGGCTCACTGTCCAGGACCATCTGGCCCAGTTCGACGGGATTGAGCGTCGGGTACAGCGGCACCCCGACGGCACCGCACGCCTGCACGGCCTGGTCCGCGATGACCCACTCCGGCCTGCTCTCCGAGAATATGACGCACCGGTCACCGGGCTTCACCCCGAGGGCGGCCAGTCCCCTGGCCAGGTCGAGCGCCAGCCTCCTCGCCTGGGCCCACGTTATGTTCCGGAACGTGTCCATGGGATGCCCATGCTCGTCGAACGCGCCCGAGAGAAAGACATGATCCTCGCCGTATCGTTGTGCCTGGTTGTGAAACAGTCCGCAGAGGGTATCGAACCTGTACGACATCACATTCCCCCAGAGAAAGATGATCGAAGCCGCCGGCTGCTCTCTTCCATGATTGTACCTGATCTCAAGGGGTTTGAGAAGCCCGAGGCCGGGTCCAAGCCTCTCTCCCTCTCCCTGTGGGCCGCACCCGCGCCGATTCCCTTGAGATTTCCCTGCAGAGGGGTTATAAAGACATACATTCGAGGAGGTATTCACAATGGCTGGCGAAAAGAAACTCATCGGCAAGGTCACCCACTTCTTCGGAAAGATAAGCGTCGCGGGCATTCAGCTGACCGACACCCTCAAGGTCGGCGACAGGATCTCCATCGAGGGGGCGACCACCTCGTTCGAGGAGACCATCGACTCCATGCAGATCGACAACAAGCCGGTAGACGTTGCCGGGCCGGGAGACCTCATCGGCATCAAGGTCAAGGAGAAGACACGCGTCGGTGACAGTGTTTACCTGATCACCGACTGATCCCGGCTCACCCGGGGCACCCCGGGCCGGCATCACGGAGGGCGGCCCGATGTGCCGTCACGTGCCCTTCTTCGGTGCGTCTCTCCGGGATGTGCGTTCCACCTCCACCGTCACGCGGACGGTCGGTTGCTGTTGGGCCTTGAATCTCACCCGGGACGTGGACGGTATCACCTTCACGGTGTAGGTGTGGCTGGAGGTGATGCCCGAGACATCGATCGGCTCGGTGATCACCGAGATCCTGCTCGCGGTTATGGCGAACGGCGCAAGCACCGAGACGAACTCCGGCTCCAGCGGCTCGAGACGGCGGATCGCCTCCCACAGGCTGGCCTCTGATTTCGGCCCCTTGGGCGGCGAGAACTCGAAGCTGACCTTCGGGCGCGGGGCGCCCAGCG
>ERZ795060.2106-NODE-2106-length-21053-cov-4.811125_pt1 | contig 21053 bp, 17 predicted proteins | sample MGYA00375144_ERZ795060 | MGnify/ENA primary metagenome ERZ795060 (study PRJEB30189, sample SAMN05720157) | activated sludge metagenome | isolation source: anaerobic digester from wastewater treatment plant | place: Japan | collected 2015-05-15 ...
CAATTTTTAGATTCTACAGTTATCGTTATGGTGGAAAATTCAGGTTTATCTGCTTATGCCTTTTGAATTCAGATATTCCTCACTCGTAATTGCAGGTGATGTATTTTCAGATTTACATTTTGGGCAGGAATATGGGGACGTTAAATTATCTTTGCTATTATAATCATTTAATTTCATTGGAAAAATATAACCACAGTCCTTACATTCATACGCTGGCCACATCTTTGCAGAGCATTTAGGACAAGTCTCACTATCCAAATTAGTTCTTTTTTCTATTGTTAAGCCACATTTTTCACATTTAAAAATCACGAGTGGCTCATAGGTCTTGATTTCATCTTTCGCAGTAGATATTTTACTGTAAATTTTTACTCCTGCGAAGATCGCAAATCCGAATATAGAAAATAAAACAACGACTTTAACTATTTTGATAATTTTTGCAATATCAAAAGATGGCAATGATAAGACTTCGAAAAATCCTACGGAAGACAAAATAGCCTTCAGATTGCCCGCCTTTGTATTTATATTTTTTTCTGGAGATATTTTTAATTTTTTATTTTCTACTTTATTTTCAATAGTTACTTTTTGCTTTGGTATTTTGAATTTAATGGGTTCATCGTTTTTTACATAAGTTTCAGTTTCTTCTTCTATATGTTGCTCTTCATTTGAGAATGCTTTTTTATGAATAAAAAGACAAATATCAGCTACTGTATTTTTCTCTATTTCTACCAGGAGCTTCGAGAATTCATTTATAATCTCTTTCGCCCGAGGGCGTTTTTCAGGATTTTTTGACAACATTTTGTCAATGATATCGCTGAGCAAGGGATGAATTCGAGAATCTACCTCGGAGAGTGATGGTGGGGTTAGATTCAATTGAGAGATCATACTATTCACAGCTCGCTCAGAATAAAATGGATTGGCTCCACTAATGGATTCATATAATGTTATCCCAAGACTATATATGTCGCTTAATTCTGGATATATTTCATCTCCTGAAAGATATTCAGGAGGCATATAAGCGGGACTTCCCCAAATTTCTTTATTTATAGAAATTGTCATACTGGCCTTCGGAGAAGCAACACCAAAGTCGGCCAATAAAAAGTCCTTTTTTGTATTGAGCATTATGTTTTGAGGTTTAATATCAAAATGGACTATGGATTTTTCTGCGATTTTCGCAATAGCATTTGAAATATGTATGCCAAGTTTCAGGGATTCGGATTGATAGAATGTTCTTGATCTTAGTATTTTAGAGATATCTCCTTGTTCGGCATATTCCATAGCAACAAAGAGGCGATTATCGCACTTCCCATAATCATAAGTTTTGAGAATATAGTTACAGTCTATTTCCTTTAAATTTTGTGCTGTTTGAGCGAAAGAATTGAATATTTCTGCTATATTGCTAGTTTCCTTAAAGAGTTTGAGGGCTATTTTGCGATTTTCGCAACTTATATCATCGGCAAGGAAAACAATTGAATGAGAACCATAACCGAGTAATTTTTTTATTTTATACTTATCTGCAAATACTACGTGATTTTTTGCAAGTTCAAAATCTGAGTTATGTAGCGATGACATTCTTAAAAAGATTTTCATCTTAGCAAGTAAATGAGAATCTTTTACTGGCTTCAGGAGGTAATCGTTTGCCCCCGCATTAAGTCCGTGAATAACATCTTCTTCATCATCCAGCCCACTAATCATTATGATAGGAACAGTTCCTCCACCTGGAAGTTGCCTTATTTTTTTACATGCTTCGATTCCATTCATTATAGGCATATTTACATCAAGTAGAATGAGGTCGGCTGGTAATTTTTGGAATTCCTCAATAGCTTCCTGACCATTTGAGCAAGGGACTGCTTCGTGCCCCAAAAAATCAACTATATTTTTGAGGACAAGAAGTGATACTCTATCATCATCGCTTATGATAATTCGAGCCATAAGATATTTTTCACAGTTTCATCAACTTTATAATAATTTTCAATATAAAAGATGAAGAGATTCATATTTGTTTTCTTTACAAAATTTTTAGAGAATTATTTATAATTTCCAGCGTCAAAGTGATGTTTTACTTCTGATGGTTTTAGAGCTTTTCTTATTAATATGAATTCATCTATTGAGCCTTTAAAATAATATCGCGGAGTTGTTTTATTAGAACTTGTCATCACGGCTCCAATTATAAAAGGGGCTGTTGTCTCATATTTTGTTGATGACGAGCCCTTTACAGGATTTGTCATCGGATTGCCATTAAGATATATCTGAAAGTTTCCAGATTCTGAGACAAGCGCTATATGATACCACTCTCCCGACGTAATAGCAGGACTTTTCCAGCCCTTACATTGTCTTCCCACATCTGCTTCAAGTCTATTCCTATTTAAATACAAAGTATATTGAGCTGTTGTATTCCATTCAGCCTTACCGCAAATTACTCTTGAGCTTTTTAAACTGTCGAATTTTACCCAACAAAGAATAGTAAAATCAGTTGTTTCTGGATTAAAATTTATTGCCTCTGAATTTGGGATTTCAACATAACTTTTTATTCCGTCAAAGTAGAGTGCATTATGGAAGCGGTTTCTGCCTCCACGTTTTATCCACACAGCATTTTTGATAATTCCATGAGTTTGCGTCAATTCGAATCCTTGAATATTACATGCAACTGCATTATTCATTAACGCGGGCCATAAGTTTTGTGTGGATTTTGTGCCAAGACTTGATGTGGCATTAATTTTAGCTTCTGTATCTGAAAAGTTGAAGTTTATCACTGTATCAGGATCTTTATTTAACATTGTGTTATATGCGAGCCATTTTGTATATTTTGCCTTTGACTTTGCCATATTTATAGAGAACATAGTTATTCCGAGTAAGGATGCAATAATTGAAATCACTACAACAAGTTCTATGAGGGTAAATCTTATTTTCATATTATTATTCCCTTAGTTTTTAGTTAAATTATTTTCTTTCATTACTTTTTCAAGGCAATCGTTACATATACCGTGAGTAAACCTGGCATCAGAATGTTTTTCTATATATTCTTCAATTTGCTGCCAGTAATTATCGGGGGTTCTTATCTTTTTACAATACATACAGATAGGAACCAAACCTTCTATTTTTTTTATTCTATCAAGAGCGTATTTAAGCTCTTTCACTTTCATTGCAAGTTTGTTCTGAAGTGCAATGGTCTTTACTCCGACATTAATTCTCGACTTTAGTTCAAGAGGGTCAAAAGGCTTAAGAATATAATCATTTGCTCCGGCCATTAGCCCTTCCACAATATCGTTTTTATTTGTTTTTGAGCTGAGGATTATGATATAGAAGAATTTTCCTTTAAATTTTTTTCTGACTTTTTTTGTAAATTCCAATCCATTAAGTTCTGGCATTATCCAATCTGTCAGAATTAGTTGAGGAGGATTTTTTGATGCTAATATTTGAAGAGCTTCTATACCATTACTTGCAGAAAAAACTGAATATTTCCATTTCTCAAGGAGCCTTGATAATGTCATTGCTGTGGTCTTATCATCTTCAATACAGAGAATTTTCATATTTTTTATCCTTCAGATAAAAAGTTTTGTATTTCAGTTTTGAGTTCATTAAACAATCTTTCAACTTCAGCAAGTAATGGATTTATGAGGTTAAGATTTTTATCTCGCAAGGCATATTCCAGGTCTCTGGCTTTATTATAGAGTTTTTCTGCTCCTATATTTCCTGCTGCACCTTTTAATGAATGAGCTGCATCACGAGCATTTTCTATTTGTGTATTTTGCATTGATATTTTTATATTTTGAATTTGTCGCGGAGCATCTTCAAGAAAAACTTTTAGTATTTCAGATATTAATTCTTTATCACCCATAAGTCTTTCCAGTAAAGAGTGCTTATTTAAGATTTTCAGTTCGCAATTATTCATGTCTTCCATATTTTATTCCTTTCTTTTTAAAAAATTTTCGATAACTCTTTTTATTTCATCAGGAGATATAGGTTTTGATATATAGTCGTTCATACCAGCCTGAATGCATTTTTCTTTATCGCCTTTAAGAGCATGAGCTGTCATTGCAATTATAGGGATGTTTTTATTATGTTCGCCTACTTTACCTGAACGTATTTCTGAAGTTGCAGTGAATCCATCCATAACAGGCATTTGTACATCCATAAATACTATATCATATGTATTCTGAGAGAGTTTTTCTATAGCTTCTATGCCATTTTCTGCGCATTCAACGATGCAATTGAACTTTGAAAGGATAGCTGTTGCAAGTTTTGTATTTACGGCATTGTCTTCTACAAGGAGGGTTTTCACTTTTATGTTCGAAAAATATTTTTTATCAGGTTGATATACTTGTTCGTCGAGAATTTTTTTATCGTGGTTAGCTGGCGATACTATATTCACAATTTCATCGAATAATTCTGATTGCCGTATTGGTTTATGTAGGAATGAGGTAAAACCATGCATTTTAGCTTCATTTATCAGACTCCCGCTACCAGTTGAAGATATCATAATCATAGGAAGTTTTCTAAACCTTTCTTCTTTTCTTACAGCATCAGCAAATTGAATTCCGTCCATTTCAGGCATTTGCATATCAACAAACACAATAGTGTAAGGTTTTCCTAAATCATAAGCAGATTTTAATTCTTCAATCGCGGTTTTTGCGTCTGGAAGAACTTTTGCTTCACAATTCCAACTTGAAAAAATTTTTTCAAACAATGTTCTATTTATTTGATTATCGTCAACTGCAAGAATTTTTTGTAAGTGAATTTTTTCAAATGAGATTGATTTTCTATCGCAACTATCTGATTTTTCTACTTTTCCACAACTTATGGTAAAAGTGAACGTAGAGCCTTTTCCAAATTCGCTTTCAACAGTTATTTGCCCTTTCATCAACTCGACAAGATTTTTAGATATCACAAGACCGAGTCCTGTGCCTCCAAATTTTCTTGTACTGGACTGGTCTACCTGAGAAAACGCATTAAATAAAAGAGGTATTTTTTCTTGTGGTATTCCTATGCCTGTATCCTTTACGGAAAATTTGAGAATAACCTCACTTGCAGATTCAGAAAGCTTCGAGACGGTGAGAATAACTCCACCTTTATCTGTGAATTTTACTGCATTTCCGATAATATTTAATAATACCTGCCTAATCCTTAACTCATCTCCTAAAAGATGAGGAGAAACATCATCATCAACAATGTAGGCATACTCAATCCCCTTATCATTTGCCCGCACAGAAATTAATGTCGCAATATTGTCTAATAATTTATATAAATTAAATGCTTTGTATTCAACCTCCATCTTACCGGCTTCGATTTTTGAAAAGTCGAGTATATCATTTATGATTTGAAGAAGGCTCTCACCGCAAATTTGTATAGCCTCTACATATTCCCGTTGAGTTTTGCTTAAGGGTGTGTCTGCAAGAAGTGAAGACATTCCTATTATTCCATTCATCGGTGTTCTTATTTCATGGCTCATATTGGCTAAAAACTGACTCTTTGCAATATTTGCAGATTGTGCCTCAAGAGCCATTCTATTTGCTGCTTCCATTGCATCTTTGAGGTCCTTTTGAGTTTTAAGCAGTTTCATTTCGTGATCTGTTTTGAGTCTTGCATTTAAAAAGAGTTCAGAGAGTACTGATAATAACAGTAAATCCTCCTCTTTCCATATTAGTTTTTTTCTGACAGAATCAAATCCAACAAAACCTTTCAAATCTCCCTTAAAAATTATAGGAATTAATATCATAGTTTTTACTTCTTGTAATTTCATGGAATGTTTTAACTTGTCATTTTGCAATTTAGAAATATCTTCAATCAAATACACTTCGCCTTTATTCAAAACTTTTATTATATCTTCAAGTTCTTTAGTTGAAAGATGTTGTAATTTATCTTGTCGAGAAGATACTCCATGTGCACACCACTCATGGGTGATTGACACAATATTTTTTTCTAATTCACAAGCGAATAAATAAGCGTGGTCAGCGGAAATGAAAGAACCTACTTCTTTTAAAACTGAATTTATAATAAAATCTAATTTTTGGCTATCAAAATTTATAAGTTCTTTTGAAATATCCATTAACAATTTTTGTAATTTTGTCCTTCTTTCTAGTTCAAATTCTGCAAGTTTTTCTTTTGTTAGATCACGTAATACACAATAAAGCACGGTTTTTCCCTTCAATGTGACAGGAGTTAATGAAACTTCAACGGGAAAAGAAGTTCCGTCAGATTTACGATGAATCCATTCAAAACGATGAAATCCTTCTTTATGCGCAATTTTAATCATCTGATTTGCTTTTGTAAAAGAATCCTGCCCATCAGGTTGAACTGGTGGAGATAATTCAGAAAAATGTGTCAATAAAAGTTCCTTTTCATTTTTATATTCAAGCATTTTTAAAGCAGCTTTATTACAGTCTATAAATTTTTCTCCTTCTATGAGTAAAATTGGATCCTGAGAATTATACATCACCTCCATAAAACGTTTTTCGCTTTCTTCAAGAGCCCTTTCTGTCTTTTTTCTTTCAGTGATATCCTCGAAACTCTCTATTGCTCCTACAACCATTCCATTCATATCTCTTATAAGGTCAACATTTTTCTGAATATCTCTTAATTCTCCATTCTTTGTCATTATAGTGCATTCTTTGCTTCGGACAGGTTTAGGAATATCTTCTGAAAATGCTCCACATTTTTCCTGACAGGGATCTTTTCCGAAGATGAGGCATGATTTTCCAATTATTTCTTCTGGAGAATAACCTGTTATTTCGGCGGCTCGATTATTCCATGAAAGAATTTTTTTATTGCAGTCAACCGTAAAAACAGCGCTTGGTATTGTTTTTAAGAGTAGTTCAGCCCATTCTTTCTCTGCCAAAATGGCATTTTGATAATTTTTTTCTTCTGAAATATCATTTATTGTCATTAAAACCTGTTTATGATATCCATCGTGAAAAGAATTTAATGAAATTCTCACATCAAATTTTTCGTTAATAGAGTTTTTTAATTGCCAGTCAAAAGTTTGTTGAAATCCGGCTATTGCGTCTTGCCAGTAGTCATTAAAATGCTTGTTTTCAAAAATATAAGGAATTATACCATTTAGCAGTTTTATATTTTTAAGCTTATCGTTTGTATATTTTGTAAGTACTGAAGCTTTACCATTGCAATCAATAAGGGTTCCATTAATATCAAAAATAAATATAGCATAAGGAGAGGACTCAAATACAGCTTTAAAACATGCTTGATTTTTTTGATTTATTAGATTTGTATCGAAGTTCTTATTTTCCAGGTAAATCAAGGAAATAAACAATAGAATAAATATGAAAGTTATCAACATAGGTATTTGACGACTATTTCTGATTTCTTTTTCAAGAAGAATTAACGAACTATCTATTCCCAAAACAGCTATAATGTCACCGCGTTCATCTACTATTGGTTCAAAAATACTTCGCCAATTTCCCCATTTATCAGTATAGGAAACAATATAATTTTTTTTCTCTAAGAATACTTTTTTTAACTCTTCTGGGGCATCTTCATATTTATCTCCTGGGTGAGAACAATCAGGTGAATCTTCAGGTTCAGAGTCTACAAGAAATCTAATCGTCCCGTTAGGATCCATTTGGCATAAATACATAAAACGGTAATTTTTAAGTTTCTCTGTAATTTTTGCCATTTGTTTTTTTATAATGAGATAGTCTTGATTAGCCAAATCTTCAATAGAACCTTTTAAACTTTTAATCCGCTCTATACTTATTGTGTTCGAAACAATTTTTGCCGTTTCTGATATTTTCAGATCGAGATAATCTCTCTTATTCTTCTCTACATTATTAGTAAAGAAAAACCCTGTTCCCAGTATTATTAATATTATAAATGTAAAAAAATTACTCTGTCTGATAAGTTTTTTATAAATGATTTCTGTTCCAGACTCTTTACACGTAGAAAGTGTATAAAACCTCCATAAATTTACGGATATCAAAGTTAAGCATAACGTTTTTAGTATTTCAGAATTTATCAATACAAATCTTTGATAAAATTTAGAAAGATACAATATAGAAAATGATACTGAGATGAATGAATAGGCAAGGAAAGAAAAAGAAACTAAATAGAGTTGCCTTCTTTCAGTTTTTACATGTTTTTTTGCTTTTAAATAAATTGCAACTGCCGCCATAATACCGGCAGGCAAGAGGATACACAAGTTTGCACTAAAATAAATTGCATCTTTACTATATAATAATCCGATAGAAAAAAAGCAAAAAATAACGGGAAATATTTTTTTATACCACTTTTTTTCCGAGTAAAGTTCAAGTCCCTGATAACCAAAAATGAAAAGAAATACAAACGCAATAACTTTCAAAAATAAAATAATAGTAGATATACTTCTTTGATGCTGATACTCAAAAAATAGTATATCAACAAGTTGTGTAAGAAATTGGAAAAAAGCAAAAGCAAGTAAGTACTTCCATTTTAGACGACTATGAGTTTCTTTCATCACAATGGAACAAACAAACAACAGAAGAAGAGAAGATACTCCATAGAGAAAACTTACATAATCTGCGTTTTGAAGAATAAATTCTATCATAATTAATAATGTAAAATTTTTCCTTCTCCTGATGCTGGAGTAGCGCGTGAAACTGCCCAGCTTCTGATTGCCTTGATTTGTGCTTCCATTGTAGTAGAAAGAGGGACAGTTTTATTAATATTATTTGTTATGTCAGCCTGGCAAAACATTCTATTCTCATAGAATGCATCAGTTCTTGCCTCTGATACAACCTGTTCTATTTCAGCTCCATTCCATCCTTTGGTTAATATGCCAAGCATTTTAAGGTCAAACTTAGAAATATCTGCCTTATATTTTTGAAGGTAAATTTTGAATATTTCTCTACGTTCATTTTCCGTAGGCAAATCTACAAAGAAAATCTGGTCAAAGCGACCTTTTCTGATTACTTCAGCCGGTAATGCTTGAATTCTATTTGCTGTTGCTGCAATAAAAATAAGAGGAGGTTTTTCTTGCATCCATGTGAGGAAAGAAGAAAAAATTTGAGAACTTATCTTTATTCCTCCTTCATCCATTCCCATTGCATTCTCTATTTCATCAATCCATAAAATAGCTGGAGCTACACTTTCAAGAGAACGCAATGCATTATGAAAGGTTGCTTCCGGTGAGCCAAATATTCCTGAAAATATCAGGTTCATATCAAGTCTGTAAAGAGGAACCTTCCACAAAGATGGTATTATTTTAACCGCCATACTTTTACCACAACCACTTACCCCCATCATGAGTAATCCTTTTGGAATAGGGATATCGGCTTCAACTGCTTCTTTCGAAAATATTTTTTGTCTTTTAATGAGCCACTCTTTTAAATTACTAAGTCCTCCCATTGAATCTATTTTGATTCTTGGCGGAGTAAACTCAAGATAACCGCTCTTTCTTATCATAGCTTGTTTCTCAGTAAAAAGCATATCAAAAAATTCTTCTCTATCCTTGATTTCAGATTTAAAAATTCTATGGATTACAGCCTCTACTTCTGGCATAGAAAGCCCCGTAAGGGAATTGATAATCTCGTCAGTAAAAGACGGATCTATTGTATTATGGGGATATGTTTTTGCGATTTTCGCAAATTCTTTTCTAATCTCCTCTTTGTCAGGTGGAGGTATGGAAATTAAATATATAATTTTTTCAATATTTTCTGGAATTTTCTTTTCTGTTCCAGTTATAAATATAATTTGTTTTTCACCAGAAGATTCCATCAATGAAAAATCTTTCAAAGCCCTACAATATTGAGGATTATTGAAAAATTCTGAAAAATCACGAAAAATGTAAAAAGCCTCTTCGGTTTTTGTCGTAAGAGCTTTTATTGCGATAGATGCATCTTTTGTATCAGCTGGGAAACCTGTTAAGCCATTCAAACAATCCCAGGAAAGAGTTTTTTTCGCAAATTTTTTGGCAATATCGGAAATTATAGATATAACTCTTTTTTCTTCTGGACATTGCAAATAAATCACAGGCGCTTTACCTTTTATAGCCGCCTCTATTTCAAGCATAAACTTTCCCATATTGTATCTCCATAAATACTTCTTAAAATATCATTAAAACAATGAAGTGTCAATTTTATAGATATAATTTCGGTATAATTTATTTAAACAAAATTGTGGATTTTCAATGAGAAAAACAATTTCATATTCTTATTTTTCACTAATAGATATCATTATTGCAATTTATCAATAAAAAGCTAATTTACCTGTTAAAAAATATAATTTAGCTAAAAAAATGCCCGATGGTGTAACGGTAGCACAACTGACTCTGGATCAGTTTGTCCAGGTTCAAATCCTGGTCGGGCAGCCAATCTAAAAGTTTTGTTTTTATTCAGGCAAAATGGAAATTTACAAAATAATCGAAGTCTATTTCTCAGGGTTATCTGAGAAAATCGTTGAACTATCTCCGAGAATAAGCTCTGCAATAATGATTCTTCTTATTGCACTTATCGCATCGGTAATAACAAGGCGTATTATTTTATCTGTTGCATTTAAGAAAAGGCTTTCTGGTCAGAAGATGGAAATTACCAAGTTAATAGTTAGTGCTGTAAGTACAACAATAATAATACTTGGTATAGCAAGTTCTTTGGGCACTCTCGGCGTAAATATTTCCGCTTTAATTGCAGGTTTAGGGCTATCTGGCTTTGCGCTTGGTTTTGCTCTCAGAGACGCGTTGTCGAATTTGTTATCCGGGATACTGATTATACTATATCAGCCTTTTAAAGTAGGAGATAGAATCATCGTTGCCGGTTTTGAAGGTAGGGTATGTGAGATAAACCTGAGGTACACTATTCTGGATTCAGGTGCTGAAAATAAGTACTTAATACCGAACGCAAACATCTTCAACAATACTGTTACTGTAAAAAGAGAAAATTCAGAATAAACAGTTCCAAAAGAATATTTTTAAATAATCGCATCTGCTTCTATTTCAAATAATAAATTTTCTCTGCAAATAGTTGCCTGAGTAATAATTATGGGGAACTGAGGTATTTTTTTTTCCTTCAGGAATTCTTCAAGAAAATGTATATCCTGAGTTTTTCTGAAGTATGCTATTGAGCGTGAAACATTTTCCCATGTAGCACCTCTTGAATTCAATAATGCTTCAACTATTTTCATAGTTTCAGCAATTTGTTTTGCGCAATTACCAATGAAAACGGTTTCCCCATTTTTATTTATGCTTGCTGTTCCGGAAATATATAATTTTTTATATTCAGGGAAAGATATTTCAACTGCTCTGCTGAATGAACTTTTATAATTCATAGCTGAATTCTGAAGAGGAGATTCTATAACCTGTGCTATTCTTTTTTTATTATGACTTTTTATTGCATGTAATCCTGCGCAAATCGCAGAACCATAGATATTTTCAGCCCCAATACCTGTACTTGCCGGAACTAAATTTTCAAAAATCTTCTTCTCTTTGAAAAAGGATGTCCTAACAGAATTGAAGTCTGCATACCATTCGGTAATGTTATTATTATAAAACCATGTTCTTACAACATCCTGGAAGTTAAAATTATTTTCTGCGAGAATCTTATCAAGCAGAGAAAATATTTCTTCTGCCTGTTTTGAGGGGGGATTTGATAAATTTTGTGGAGTAAGACCCAAAATAAAGATTTGTTCTATATTTCCATCAGAAATTGTTGTTCCAACGATTTTTTTTCCATTGTAAATATATTTTTTTTTACCTTCATTCATTTGAATTATCTGCGAAATATTTTCTTGCGAATTTCGCAAATCAGAGAATAGAAAAAAAGCTGGAAATTCATATTTTAGCTGTTTATTTTCTTTATTTTTGTTAAAAAAGGAGAATCCCCCAACAGCATTTTTCAAAAAATTTTCAGTTAGATTTATTTCTCTCAGAGAAATAGAAAATTCTGGTTTTTGACATAGGTTATAATTATTCATTAGCTCTCTCTCTTTTATTAAGAAAAACGCTATACTCTGAAAAATATTTTATTCTCATTTTTATTTTTTATGAAGTTTTCATAAGATACAAACAAACTAATCCGTTTATTTCATGAAAAATTGAAAAATCGAAATCAATTAATTTTCAATTGTTTCACCCGGATGGCAAAACCATTACGCTCCATCTTGTTATCTGCAACTTACAGGAATTACTACACTATCCTGATGCTTAACGTATACGGCACACTGCTTTTATGAAATAACCAGTTTAAGAGATTTCTGGGCTGGAATTAAGTATTATAAGGCATGAATTATTCTTAAATGAGATGAGCCCCCCTTTACAAAGGAATGAAATTCTTTTATTTTCATTTTCTGCGACCTCTATTTTGCCTTCATTGATTTTGGAGAGGTAATCACAGTGTTTATTTCTTATAGCAAAAGCCCCATCAACTCCTTGAGCTTTTAATTGCCAGATTTTTCCTTGAAATACGACTTTTTCTGGAGATAGTATTTTGCAATCAAACAGGTTCATATTTTAATTTTTTTTGCTTTTTCCACAACTTCATCAATGTTTCCAACCATATAGAAAGCTTGTTCTGGTAAGTCATCATACTTACCTTCAAGTATTTCGGAGAAAGATCTGATGGTTTCGTCTATTGGAACAAATTTTCCTTTCAAGCCTGTGAAATGTTCAGCAACAGTAAAAGGCTGGCTGAGGAATTTTTGTATCTTTCTTGCCCTTTCGACTGTTTTTCTATCTTCCTCTGAGAGTTCATCCATTCCAAGAATTGCTATGATATCCTGAAGATTCTTGTATGTTTGTAGAGTCTCAATAACTTTTCTTGCTACTCTATAGTGTTCATTCCCCACGATTTCTGGAGTAAGCATTGTGGATGACGAAGTGAGAGGGTCCACTGCCGGGTAAATACCTATTTCCTGGATAGTTCTGCTGAGATTAGTCGTTGCATCGAGGTGAGAGAAAGTTGTTGCAGGAGCTGGATCTGTGTAATCATCTGCCGGCACATATATAGCCTGAACTGAAGTGATGGAGCCGTTTTTTGTAGAAGTAATTCTTTCTTGCAGATCTCCAATATCAGTAGAAAGTGTGGGTTGATATCCTACTGCTGATGGAATTCTACCGAGCAAAGCAGAAACTTCTGAACCTGCCTGAACGAACCGGAAAATATTATCTATGAATAAGAGGACGTCTCTTCTCTCCTCATCTCTGAAATATTCTGCAATGCTAAGAGCAGAAAGTCCGAGTCTTGCTCTTGCGCCAGGAGGTTCATTCATTTGGCCATACACAAGGCATGTTCTATCAAGGACTTTTGATTCTTTCATTTCTCCCCATAATTGTGTTCCTTCTCGTGTTCTTTCGCCAATTCCGGCGAAGACAGAATACCCTTCATATTCTTTAGCTATATTATTTATCAGTTCCATAATTAAAACAGTTTTTCCAACTCCTGCTCCACCGAATAGGCCTATTTTTCCTCCTTTCGGATATGGTTCGAGAAGGTCTATTACTTTTATTCCTGTTATCAATAATTCATCTTTTGTGTTTTGATCTTTATACGCTGGAGCTGTTCTATGTATTGGATATTTTTTATCTGTTATAATATCCCCAGCATCATCAACGGGTTTTCCGACAACGTTTAAGATTCGTCCGAGAACATTTTTGCCTACCGGCACCTTAATTGGTTCGCCTGTTGATTCTACCTGCATACCCCTAGAAAGTCCGTCGGTGTTATCCATTGCAATTGTTCTGACGAGCCCTCCTCCGAGATGTTGGGCAACTTCAAGAACGAGTTCTTCGTTGTTTTTCTTTAGCAGGCATGCTGTGTATATTTGCGGAAGGTCATTTTCATCGAATTCAATATCTACAACTGCTCCGTGAATCTGTTTTATTACTCCGAATTTTTTTTTATTTTCTGTCTTTTCATTCATAATTTTGCCTCCATTTTTTTCACTCTGACATAGCTTCTTTTCCAGAAATTATTTCACTAATTTCTGTGGTTATTGCAGATTGTCTTGCACGATTTCTTTTCTTTATGTATTCTTGAATCATTTTCTCACAATTTGCGGTTGCTGAATCCATAGCCATCATTCTGGCGTTGTGTTCATAGACAGTTGACTCGACGAGGGCCATATGAAATTTAGAATGCAAATAATATTTAACAGTCTCTGCGGCGAGTTCGTTTCTATTTGTCTCAACAAGAGGGTTATAATTTTCACTATTTTTTACTTCTTCGACGATTATTTTTTCGAGAGGAAGAATTTTTTCTGATACCGCTTTACTTAAAGTGGTAGAAAGTTTTTTTGTTCTGATAAGATATATTTCACTGAAATCACCATTGATAAATTTTGCGATGGCATCATAACTGATTTCTCTTGCAAAATTAGCAAAATTTTGAATTTTTCCTATTTCGTAAGAATTTATTATATCGGCTTTTCTTTTTGAAAAATATCTTATAGCTTTTTTCCCTATGAAAATGAATGAGCATGCAAGACCTTTTTCCTCAGAAATCGTTTTTACTTTTTCTGTGGTTTCAATGACAGAAGCATTGAATCTTCCACAAAGGCCTCTATCTGATGATATTACGTAGATTAATACTTTATTTGTTCTTTCTTTTTGCGTTTGTGTTGAGAATTGGGAAAGAATATTTTTATTCAAAACGGAATTTACGTTGTTAAATATCTCATCTGTAGCTTGCCACCATGGGATTGCGTTTGCAGAACTTTTCATAAATTTCTGCATTTTCACTGTCGAAATCATCTTCATTGATGAAGTTAACTTCATAGTGTTTCTCAGACTTGCTATTTTAAGATTGTACTCTTTTATTCCTTGCATAATTTTGATTAGTTATTATTTTTCTTTCTTTTAACGGATAGAATAAATTTTTTAAGGTCTTCAGCATTTTTGGCCTGCATCCACTGGTCTGTAAAATTCTTGCTTGAAGCCATTTGAGCTATTGCAACCAAACACTTCAGATGAAGACCGCGCATATCTATCGAACCGCACAAGAAGAAGAAGATATGCACATTTTCGGCATTTTCCGATACTTTTATGCCACTTCTGCATCTCACGGGAACTACGCAGAATTTTTCTTTTCCTTCTACTATTCCATGAGGAATAGCGAGCTCTGCAGTTAAAGCAGTAGGGGCTAATTTTTCTCTTTCTATCAATTTTAAATATACAAGTTCTTCTGGTGATGATATTCTCTCTGCTATTATGTGAGAAACCTTTTTAAAGAGTTCATCTAAACTCATGGATTCAGAAAAGTCAAGTAAGATGGAGTTTTCAATAATTTTATCAAAGAAATCACTTTCTTTCTCTTTTTCCTGATAATCATCAAATAATTTATCAATATCTTCTTTTACAGTTTTGTCTGCTGGTAAACTTTTTTCGACAAAATGTTCAACTAATTTGAGGAGTTCACTTCGATTTGGCATTGCAACATTTGATATTGCAGAAGAAATGGCAAGACTTATTCCCGATTCGACATCCTCGTAAGATAAATCAGGATTAAATGTATCAGCGAATTCGGATAATATTTGTCGGGCCTCTGCTTCAAGTTTTTCATCGAAGGCCTGTTGTTTTTTCAATTTGCTGAGAAAATCGGAGTATTTCATTTGAAGGAATTGGATGAGGTGTCGTTCATATGCTAACAACTTATTTGTTGGATATTTTTCTATCCATCCTCTAGTTGCTGCATATAATACCATTATCTGGAGGGAAACATCCATTGGAGAATATTGTTTTTGTTTCAGGAGTTCTGTAAGTTTTTCACCTCTAAGAAGTTGCGATTGAGTAGCTTTGTCAAGATCAGAAGCAAACTGACTGAAGGATGCCAATTCCCTGTATTGGGCAAGTTCGAGGCGAAGTGAACCAGCAACCTGTTTCATTGCCTTAATCTGGGCAGAGCCACCTACTCTTGATACTGAAATGCCTACATTTACGGCCGGTCTCAATCCAGAATTAAATAGAGAAGTTTCAAGAAATATCTGACCGTCGGTTATTGATATCACATTCGTTGGAATATATGCTGAAACATCTCCAGCTTGAGTTTCAATTATTGGGAGGGCTGTTAGAGAACCTCCTCCCTTTGCACTACTTAACTTTGCCGCACGTTCCAGGAGTCTTGAATGAAGGTAAAAGATATCGCCTGGATATGCTTCTCTTCCGGGCGGTCGCCTGAGTAAAAGAGATATTTGTCTATATGCCTGGGCATGTTTTGTGAGGTCATCATATACTATCAATGCATGTTGTCCTCTATCTCTGTAATATTCCGCCATTGCACATGCAGAATAAGGAGCTAAATACTGTAAAGGTGCTGGATCACTTGCAGTTGCGCATACAACGGTTGTATATTCCATTGCTCCAAATTCGCGCAATTTATCTACGACTCTGAGAACAGATGATCTTTTTTGTCCAATTGCTACGTAAAAACACTTTACAGGTTTATCACTGCAAAATTTTTGATTTATTATGGCATCTACAGCTATACTTGTTTTTCCTGTTCGCCTATCTCCTATTATTAATTCTCTCTGCCCTCTTCCGATTGGAATTAAAGCATCTATCACTTTTTGGCCTGTATAGAGGGGTTCACAGACATTTTCCCTTTCAACAATTCCTGGAGCCTTTCTTTCAACCAAAATGTTTTCGTCTCCGATAGGGTCAGGCATATCATCAAGAGCTTTTCCAAGAGGATTTACAATTCTGCCGAGGAGTTGATCCCCTGCCGGGACCTGACATACGAGTTTAGTTCTTCTTACTGTCTGGCCTTCTTTTACTTTAAAGTAATCTCCAAATAGAATTATTCCTGTTGATGATTCTTCGAGGTTCATTGCAATACCAGGTATTTTTTCTCCTTCACCAACATCTATTTCAACGATTTCTCCTGACATTACACTATTAAGTCCTGATGCTTGTGCTATTCCATCTGCACATTGAAGAACCGTTCCTACATCTGAACTATCTATTTTTGTTTCAAAATTAAGAATTTCTCTTTTTAGATTTACCACAATTTCAGAAGGATTAATATGTTCCATTTTTTTCTCCAATATTCAGGATTAACTTACGACTTTGCTTTTGAATTCATTTAAATATTTCAGGACACTACAATCAATCATTTTATCTTCAAAAATAAACTTAAATCCACCTATTAAATCGGCATTCAATATGTGTTCAACTTTGAATTTCTTTTGGAATTTCAATTCAAGTTTTCTTATGAGTTCATCGAAAAAGTTATTTGAAAGTGGATAAGCTGTAAAGAGTTTAGCTCTGTAAATTCCATTCTTCTTTTCCATTAATATAAGGAATTCTTCACAAATATAACTCAATGTTGAGATTCTCTTATTTTTTTCTAACAATCTTATAAAGTTTTTTGTTAAATCAGAGGAAAAAATAGGAAAAAGAATTTTTTCAATTACAGAGAACTTTTCATTATCAGATAACGTAGTTGCTGATAAAAATTTCTTCAATTCAGGGCTTTGTTTAAAAAGTTCTAATATCATACTTATATCCTGGTGCAATTTCTGCAAACTATTTGATTCTTCTCCTGCCTCTATTAATGATTTAGCGTAAATTTCAGATATTTGTCTGGATATAATCATAAATTTTTGATTTCTTTTTCAATAAATTCTCTTTGTTTTTCTTCTGATGATAATTTTTCTTTTAGAATTTTTTCTGATAATGCCGTTGCAAGATCTGCCGCTTTTGACTTTATTTCTGATAACGCCTCATTGCGTTCTCTTTCTATCTGAGTAACCACCTGATTAAGTTTATCTTCTGCTTCGATTTTTGCCTTTTCAATAATATTTTTTGATGCTTGTTCGGCTTTTGAGCGTGCCTCTTCCATAATTTTTCTAGCATTTTCCTCTGCAGACTTAATCATTTCTCCCTGACGGATTGATATCTTTTCCAGTTCTTCTTTTGTTTTTCTGGCATTTTCGACAGCGTCTTTTAAAAGCTGTTCACGCCTTCTAACCGCCTCTAACATAGGACGCCACGCGTACTTGCTAAGGACAAAGAAAAGCAAGGCGAATACAACCCATGTCCAGACTGCCAGACCGGGCTCAAAAGAGAATATACCTCCTCCTTCGTTGGTAACTTCTTTATCTACTTTGTTAATGGAAACAGTTTTCTGTGATAATTCTTCCATGAAAATGCTTTGCCTTATTTAGTCAAAACTATAAGTAAACATACTACCGCAGCAAAAAAAGCTACTCCCTCTATTAGAGCAGCCGACAATATCATCAGTGTTCTAATATCATTTTTTGCTTCGGGTTGTCTTGCGATAGCCTCGAGAGCCTTTCCACCGATAAAACCTATCCCTACCGCTGCTGCCAAAGCAATTAGTCCAAGTCCTAAGGCTGTCAGACCATAGTCCATAAACTTACCCGCATTTTGTGATAATACCTGGCCTACTTCATTTACTTCATTCATTTTTTTATCTCCTTACTTTTTTATATTTTAATGTTCAGCAGAAGCCATACTTATGAATATTGCTGAAAGCAGAGTAAAAACAAATGCCTGAATTAAAACAACTAAAGATTCAAGCAAACTTATAAAAAGAGCTAATGGAATTGAGATTAACGCAGCTAATGGATGAACTATAAAAATGAGTGCAAGAAGGGAAATTATCACAAAATGCCCCGCAAGCATGTTTGCAAAAAGCCTTATCGCCAGGACAAAATTTTTTATAAAAAGTCCACTCACTTCAATCAAAACAATAAAGAAAGCTATTGGTTTTGGTATACCATGAGGGGACATACTTTTTAAAAAACCTATAGGACCAAATTTTGATATTCCAACAAAAAGTGTTAATATTAAGATAATAAATGCTAATCCAAGTGTTATGTTTATATTAGCAGTGGCGGTAGAAAATAGCGGTATCAAACCAATCGCGTTTGTAGTGAGGATAAATAAGAATAGGGTTGAAAAAAAGTCTATCCATCCGTCAGCATGTTCAACACCCATCATTGGAACCAGAATGGAATCTCTTATAAACAAAACTATCGGTTCAATAAATGATGCTATACCATGCGGCACAAGGTCAACTGATCTTCCAACAAAAATTCCAGTAACTGCTAAAATCCCCCCACTTATAAAAAGCATTAAAACATGCTTTGTAAAAGGTATTCTATGTCCTATAATATTAATATCATGTAATTTTACTTCTGGAAAAAATGGCAAAGGTGCCCAATTTTTACCATCAGATACGTGCTCGAGTATACGGCTACTACTATCTTCTCCGGGTAGGCTCGCAACGCAAAGCAAAAGAAACAAAAATAAGAATAATTTTTTCATAAAAAATAATTGATAAAATAATGTAGAACATTAAAGAAAAATTACAAGAAATAAAACGATAGGCTCAAAAAGTTATATTAGATATTGTGTTTTTCAAGAAAAAAAAATGTTTTTTTTTAAAATTTGGATTAACGTGTCATATCTTATTATAATTTTAGGGAAAATTTTCTGATGAATATTACTACTAATAACAATAAAGAGAAATATATAAAATTTGCATTTAGTAAAAATTTTAAAACTATTTTTTTCTCATCATTTATCTTTGTATTCTCTCATATAGTTTTTTCTCCATCTTTAAAAAATGATTTTGTATGGGATGATTTGCGTAATTTTGCAGGTAATATTCATTTAAAAAATTTTTCTTGGGAGAATTTAAAGTATTTTTTCACCTCTATAGATAATGATAATTATTTCCCTATTACATGGCTTTCTATAGCTCTGGACTACAACTTATGGGGAGAAAACCCCCATTTATGGCATTTAACAAATATCATTTTACACGGAATTGCCTCTGTTATTTTCTTTTTACTATCTTATTTTCTTTTGTCTAAAATAGGCTTTCACATAAGAGAATCTCTTAATGGGGCATTTATAGGAGGGCTCCTTTTTTCCATACATCCTCTTCGTGTAGAAACGGTTTGCTGGCTCTCTACAAGAGCTGATATTTTGTGTGCTATATTTTTACAAAGTTCCCTTTTTTTCTACATTAAATATTTTAATAGTGAGGAAATGCGAAATTCGCAAGATTCTCGGCATAATCTTTCATTTTATTTTTATTTATTGTCTTTATTTTTTTGCCTCATATCTTTTCTTTGTCGCCCGTGGGCAATTACTTTTCCATTCATTCTACTACTTCTTGATTTCTATATGAGAAAATCTCAAAATAGCTTACTCCAATTGCTAATTGAAAAACTTCCATTCTTTTTTATGTCTATGATTTTTGCCTTTCTTGCGTACAAAGCAAAGTCTTACGCAATGTTGTCCTTTGATGAGGTAAGAATATTTGACAGATTGATTTTAATGCTTTCAAATTTTTTATTTTATATTTACAAGACAATTTTTCCATTGAATCTTTCACCTCTTTATCCGCTGGACTATTTTAAAAATAATTTTGTTTTTTTCTTTTTTTCAGCTCAAGTTACAGTTTTCATTTTAATTTTTTGCATTATAATGCATGAAAAGTTTAGAATTATTTTTCTTCCTGTTTTTGCTTATATGATAATTTTACTTCCTGTTTCAGGGATAAGCCAGGTAGGAATTCAATTTGCAGCAGACAGATATACATATATATCAACAATGCCTTTCTTTATATTATTTGCTTCTATTATTGCAAAATATTCAACTCCTTATACGAAAAAGATAATTAAATTTTTAATATTTGTGCTTTTTACAAGTGCACTAACATTTTTCCCTATTTTATCATTTAAGCAAAGTAAAATCTGGGAAAATGATTATTCTCTCTGGACACATGTAATACAAAGTGGATACGAAACGAAAGATGCGTATTACAACAGGGGTTGTTATTTTGTGTTTTTACCTGATAAAAGTATAAAAAATTACCTTAACGCTGAAAATGATTTTACAATGGCTCTTGAATTTGATCCTCAGGACCTGAATTCCCTGAAAAATCGAGCAAAAATAAGAATTAATTTAGGTAAATATAGAGAAGCAATAGAAGATTTAGAAAAACTAACTTCAATTAAAAATGACAGTGATGCAATTCTCGACAAAGTTTACGCTCTTGAAAAACTTGGTTATTTAGGCTTCACTGAAAAATTCAAAAAATATTATATAATCATTTGACAAGTAAGTATTTATGTAGTATAATGTTCTCAAAAAAATGGTTTAAATT
>ERZ795060.2108-NODE-2108-length-21037-cov-13.558717_pt1 | contig 21037 bp, 16 predicted proteins | sample MGYA00375144_ERZ795060 | MGnify/ENA primary metagenome ERZ795060 (study PRJEB30189, sample SAMN05720157) | activated sludge metagenome | isolation source: anaerobic digester from wastewater treatment plant | place: Japan | collected 2015-05-15 ...
GTCTCGGGTAACAGAAGAAAAAGGAAAGGAGTTGGGTTATGAAGAAACAAGGTTTTACGCTCATTGAGCTACTCGTCGTCATTGCTATTATTGGTATTCTTGCCGCTATATTATTGCCGGCACTTGCCCGTGCTCGTGAAGCGGCGCGTCGTTCCTCCTGCCAGAACAATTTGAAGCAGTGGGGTGTCGTATTGAAGATGTATTGTAACGAAGCCAAGGGAGAAAGATTCCCGCCGTTGCAAGTTGTAAGAACAAAGTGTGAAAATCCTGCAAACAACTATCGGTTTGCAATCGCAGCAGCACCAGCAGTGGATGTCATTTATCCTGAATATTTGACAGACCCCTCCATTGCCATTTGCCCGTCAGATGCAAGAGATACTGCTCAATATTTGAAGAGACAAGATGGTACTACATATTTAACATGTAAACCCGAACGCTTGGATGCCAGTTATGCTTATTTGGGTTGGGTTTTCGACCTTAACAAAGAGTTGGGAACTACTTCTCTAAGCAGTTATAGTCAATTAAATGCTCTGATTAGTCTTATGGGTGGAAGTTCTATCCCATCAGATGCACCTGTTCCTATTCAATTTGCGAATGCTATCAATCAGTTGATTACAGATGCTCTTGGTCAAATAGGTGGTTGCATTAATGCTTCTAATCAGGCAGCAGCAACACAACTGATTGGCATTGCGGATAGAGACATTTCTGTCCCAGCAGGAACAGGAAATGGTGGTGGTAGCACTGTATATAGGCTTCGTGAAGGTATTGAACGCTTCTTGATCACAGATATTAATAATCCGGCCGCTTCTAACAATGCTCAGAGTGAAGTGTATGTCATGTTAGACCAATTCTCCGCCTATGGTGCCATTGACTTCTTTAATCATCTGCCCGGTGGTTGCAATGTGCTTTATATGGATGGCCATGTTGAATTCATTCGTTACATTGGTTCCAACAATACTACAAATCCAGATATCAATGCTACCGAACCGGTCCTTCCAAGTGTTGGTGTTGTCATTGGTATCATTGCTCAGGCAGCTGGTTATCAATAAAATTTAACTTTTTCCGCCCTCGCAAGGAATTTTCATGGGGACAGTTTCAACTGTCCCCATTTGTCTTTTAAATTGCCTTTTATAAAAAGCGATTTTACAACACAGAAATGTTTATAATTTAGTAAGAGTTTATGACTATATTATTACGAGTTATATGTTTTACAAATTGAGAGTACTTTACTGAAAGGCGACACATTATGGAGTATAGAATTGAATGTGATGCATTAGGCGAGGTTCAGGTTCCCCTTAACGTCTATTATGGTAGCCAAACTGTTCGCTCACTACAATTTTTCTCAGTTGGTAAAGAAAAAATGCCGATGGAGATTATATACGCATTAGCACTTGTAAAAAAAGCCTGTGCACGAGCGAACCGTGACCTCGGTATACTTAAACCAGAATATTGTGAAATCATTACTACTGTGGTTGATGAAATCCTCATAGGTAAATGGGACGAGCAATTCCCTCTGCATGTCTGGCAAACAGGAAGCGGAACCCAAACAAATATGAATGTGAACGAAGTTATATCTACACGTGCTAATGAACTTTTAGGTTCACCCCATAGCACTAAAAAACCGATACATCCAAATGACCATGTGAATATGTCTCAATCCTCAAACGATGTTTTCCCAACCGCAATGAATGTAGCCACAGTCCTTGAATTGAGCAACCGTCTGATTCCTTCATTGGAAGAATTTTACAAATCACTTGTCCAAAAATCGGAAGAATACAAAGATTTAATTAAAACAGGTAGAACCCACATGATGGATGCAACACCAATTACCTTAGGGCAGGAATTTTCTGGTTATGCACGACAAATCGAGCAAGCCATGAATCGTATTCAATTATCTCTGAAAGATCTGTATGAATTGGCATTGGGTGGAACAGCCGTTGGGACAGGATTAAATGCTCCTGCGGGTTTTGCAGAAAAAGCAGTTGCATATATTGCAGAATTGACCCAAGAGCCATTTCGACCAGCGGAAAATAAATTTGAAGCATTAGCGGGACATGACGCTTTGGTGATGCTCTCTGGTGTATTAAAAACAGTCGCATGTTCGTGCATGAAAATTGCTAATGATATTCGACTGATGGGTAGTGGTCCTCGTTGTGGATTAGCAGAATTGCTCCTACCCGAAAATGAGCCTGGCTCATCCATTATGCCAGGGAAGGTCAATCCAACCCAATGCGAAATGATGACAATGGTCTGTGCTCAGGTGATAGGAAACGATGTAACCATTAACATTGCTGGTGCATCGGGACAATTCGAACTTAATGTTTATAAACCTGTGATTGCTTACAATATCCTTCAATCCATACGCCTCCTGTCTGATGCATGCCAATCATTTACCCAAAATTGCCTGAATGGTATCCAACCTAACTGCGAAAAATTAGGATACTACTTACAGAATTCACTAATGTTAGTAACCGCATTAAATCGAAAACTCGGTTACGAAGTCTCCGCCAAAATTGCCCGCAATGCCTATAAAAACGGGACGACCCTAAAAGAAGAAGCCTTAAAAACAGGCTTAATCACCGAAGAAGAATTTGACCAACTTGTAGACCCCCGCAAAATGATTTCCCCTTCTGATTAGTAAAGCCATATCCTGCTTGGGATGAAAAAGTATTACACCCGTCTAATTAGCTAATTAGATATTAGAAAAGTAGTATGTGTGTCCTGCCTATGAGTTGAGTATTGTAAATATTATATTTTCAAAATAAGCATGTGTATCAAGAGATATGTATAACATGAATTAATGAGGGTATTTAAACGGCATTATTAATTTTAACGTTGGCAGAGTAAAACAAGATGAGATAGATAAATTAATATACCTACTTAACTATTGTTTGTTAAGATGTATAATCTTTTCGAGGATGTGTTCGGGGTCTAATCCTTGATATGTAATATGTTCTGTTAACCCGCCTTTGCCGAGTTTGCTTACGCCCATATAGTCATATTTTGGGGTATAACCTCGTTGCAGGAGCCATGTTCCGAAACGGCAACCTAATCCCGTCTTGATATTTTGTGCTTCGACGACAAGGACAAAAGGCACGTTCCTTAAAAGAGTCATCATATCTTCATCGACAATGTTGAGTGTAGGTTTATTAATCAAACCGACATGAACTCCTTGTGCACGTGCTTGTTCAACTGCATCTAAAGCACGGTAAAGCATTTCTCCGTAGGACACAACATAGCCTGCGGTTCCTTCTCGTATAATTTCATCTTTACCTGGGATAAACTCATAACCGTTTTCATAAAATTTTGTTCCATCTTCACGGCAAATGTAGGGGACTTTACTGCGGGTTGTGAAAATAAACCGAATCCCCTCATCATTCCAGATTTTATGGATTACTGCCTTCAATTGTAAAGCATCCGCAGGGAAATATAATCGAGTTTTGTCGTTTTCTGGTAAGCCATTATCTGCAAAGAACACATTTATGCCGTAGTGGCATGTATTGTCCGCAATATCATCAACACCCGCATGTGAGAAATGGCAAATGACATTGGCATGATTTAACCGTGCCATCGTTAACTCGGAAAGTATCATTTCAAGAAAAGCGGAGAAGGTGCTGAAAATTCCTTGTTTGCCTTTTTCGAAGCCAAATCCTGCGGAGGCTGAAAAATTGCCCCGTTCCTGAACGCCACCGTTAATAAACACATCAGGATGTGCAACACGTATGGCTTTTAAGCCTGTTGAGCCTTCCAGGTCAGAATCTATCACTAAAATATTCCGATTTGCTTTCTCTTCTGGATGCGTGTTCAGCCATTCCTTTACTATATTCCCAAATTCTGTCCGATTGCTGGCTTGTTCTTTGGCAGAACCACGATATGTTTTACTTACAGATATTTTTTCAACGTTATTGAGAAATTCAATCGGTTCGGTTAACCCGCGTTTTTCAAAGTATGCGATGGCATTTTCTTTATTAATCACATCGTGTCCAGAATGATTCCCTTCTATGCCAGGTACACCTGGAGCCATCACACGTTTGTTTATCAATGCGACAGGCCCTTGAGTGCGAACTGCCTTAATCATACGTCGGGCTAATTTCTCTACATCTTCGCCTTCACCGACATCTACAGTTAAACCGTGTCCTGCTAACGTTTTTTTAATGTCATAGCCAGGAAGATATTGCGAAGGATGTCCTGATATGGTTACATTGTTGTCATCGATACATAATTTGATGTTAATTTTTTGTGCAACAGCAAGTCGTGCCGCTTCTGCATCGTCCCCTTCTTGTTGTGAACCGTCAGAACCTAACATGAACACAACTTTATCAGGGTTTGCCAGAGCAACGCCGTTTACAAATGGCCAGAGATGACCAAGTCTGCCAGAGGCAAATTTAACACCTAACTCGCGGTCAATCTCTGGATGTCCATATAAACCATAGTTCGCTTCACGGTAATGGAGCAAATAATCGAAGGGAATAACACCGTTAAATGCGGACATAGCGTATTGAATAGCGACGCGATGTCCAGCCTCGTCAAAATATACAGGGTAAATTCTATCTGAACCTTTCATAAAAGCATCCAAAATTAATACTTCAGGAACAATACTATAGGCTCCGCCAGTATGTCCGCCTAAACCACGTATCCCAGCCACCGCTGTATAAAAAATAATGGTATCGCGTACCACTTGAATATTTGTTTTTAATTGCTGTAGTTGTTTTGGGGTAAATTTGCCAGTAAATGGGTCTACAGCTATCGGTTTATACTGAGAAACATCAATTGGAAAATTCATAAAAAAGCCTCCTTGAATATGAATTTATTGTTTTATTTTTTGGTTAATAACTATACCAAAAATGATTATAAGTTATCTAATAGAATATCTGAAATAAATTATGTAAGACTCGTTTTTTAAAGAAATTTTGAATTTATATGTATAGGGTTGCAATATTTTTGAATTAAAAAAATGTTATAATACTATTAAATGATTTATTGGATGTAGTGTGAAAATTTTAGAGAAAGGGTGCTACCAAATTTATTTGACAGTCGTTAAAATATATGGTAAACTATAATTGTTAGCATTCTACAAAGGTGAGTGCTAAAAGGAGTATGAATACGAAATTTCCACAATTAAACGAACGTGAAAAGACAATATTAGAGGCGGTAGTACATTTATATATTACTACTGCTGAACCTGTCGGTTCGCGTACAGTTGCCAAAAGGTTAGGTCTCAATCTAAGTCCTGCTACGATACGAAATGTAATGGCAGACTTAGAAGATATGGGATTTTTAACACAGGTTCATACCAGTTCTGGCAGGATACCGACCGACCTTGGTTATCGATATTATGTTTCCCATCTTATGAAGGTGCAAGAACTTACCTTAGCAGAGCGAGAACGGATTAAACAAGAATTATCAAAGAAAATCGAGTCGATGGACCAGATACTTCGGCATACAAGCCATTTATTAGCCCTTGCAAGCCATCAAGCAGGACTTGCGGAATTGCCAAGTGAAAATACAGCAGTTATACGACGGATAGAACTTGTTCACTTGTTTGAACGGCAAATAGCCATTTTAATTGTAGACAGTTTTGGATGTGTTCATACGTCTTCGGTGGTTCTGAATGAACCTATTTCAACACAGTTATTGGAGTCTTTAAGTAAATTTCTTAATGAATCTCTTTATGATGTTTCTATTGACAATATACATTCTGTGATACGTGAACGTTTAAAGAAATTTTTCGATGAGCGTCGGAAATTGGTTGAATTGGCTCTGAGAATATTTACACATGTAGAACCACCAGCCAATCAGATGTTTCTCGAAGGTACCAATAATCTGTTTGACCAGCCAGAGTTTCAAGAACCTGTTAAGGTCCGTAGCATTTTAGGTATTATGGAAGACCCAACACCGCTTATCAGGGCATTGCGTGAGTCTATATCTCAAATAGAAACACCGCAACGCACTGTGTTAATCGGCTCTGAGACAAGGATGGGGGACTTTGCAGAGTTTGGTGTTATTGCAACACCTTATACAATAGAAGACAAGAAGGAACCTGCGGGGTTCATAGGGATACTCGGTCCCAAAAGGATGCCCTATGAACGGCTTTCCGCTATTGTAGATTATACTGCTTCTATGGTTGGGAAAATGCTGTCCCGACTATGGCGTTAATATTATAATTAAAAATATCAAAACGTAAATTATATACTTTATGAAGAAAGGAGATGGAGTTGTTTATATATGGAAAATGGTAAATCGGAATTAGAAAAAAAAATAGAAATGGAACAAGAAAGTACAACGCCTGATTCTGCCATATTAGACCAGGCTTCAGAAATACCTCCAACTTCAAAAGAGGAAACAGAACCTGTTACCTCTCTGGAAAATCTCATACAAATGTTGGAGGAAAAGACACAGGAGTTAGAAGAACTTAAAGACCGTTATCTCCGTGTTTGTGCTGAATTTGACAATTATCGAAAGAGAACACATCGAGAAATTAAGGAATTGCAAGAGACAGCAACGGAAAATTTAATAAAAGACCTTTTACCTGTGTTGGATAATTTTGAAAGAGCTTTAATGCATGCACCTGACCCAGACGATGCGTTTGTCTCTGGTGTTAGGATGGTTTTTGCACAATTGAAAGAGGTTCTCGTTTCACGTGGCTTAACCGTAATCGAGGCTCAAGGTAAGAACTTTGACCCGAATATGCATGAGGCACTGGCTCAAGCGGAGTCAGAACTACCCGAAGGAACGATTATACAGGAATATGAGAAAGGCTATCGGTTAGGTAAAAAGATATTGAGACATGCAAAAGTTGTAATTAGCAAGCCATCAGAAGATTTTAGCAAAGAGGATAATAATGCAAATAATAATAATTCTGTCAACCATAAACAATAAATGGATGTTTTAAAATTAAACAATCTTAATAAAAGGAGGTTGAAAAACCTATGGGAAAAGTAATTGGAATTGATTTAGGAACGACGAACTCGTGCGTTGCGGTAATGGAAGGTGGGGAGCCTGTGGTGATTCCCAACGCAGAGGGTAGCCGTACAACGCCCTCTGTGGTTGCATTTACAAAAGATGGAGAGCGATTGGTAGGTGCTGTTGCGAAACGGCAAGCGATTACCAATCCTCAAAATACGGTGTTTTCAATCAAACGATTTATGGGACGCCGTTATCATGAAGTTCATGAAGAGATAAAGCGTGTCCCATATAAGGTTACAGAAGCATCAAACGGAGATTGTCAGGTGGAAATTCAAGGTAAAACTTATAAACCCCCTGAAATTTCCGCTATGATACTTCAAAAGATGAAAGAGACTGCTGAGACGTATTTAGGAACAAAGGTCACGCAAGCGGTTATTACGGTTCCTGCCTATTTTAATGACTCACAACGGCAGGCTACAAAAGATGCAGGCAAGATTGCTGGGCTTGAAGTACTTCGTATTATTAACGAGCCGACAGCTGCCGCGTTGGCTTATGGCTTAAATAAGAATAAGAATGAAAAGGTAGCAGTTTACGACCTTGGTGGTGGTACGTTTGATATTTCCATCCTTGCTATTGGAGATGATAGTTTCGAAGTACTTAGCACCAATGGAGATACGCATTTAGGTGGTGATGACTTTGACCAAAAAATCATTGATTGGTTAGCTAATGAGTTTTTGAAAGATTATGGCATTGACCTTCGTAAGGACCCAATGGCATTGCAACGGCTAAAAGAAGCTGCGGAAAAGGCAAAATGCGAGTTATCAACAACAATGACTACAGATATTAATTTGCCATTTATTACTGCTGATACCTCGGGACCGAAACATTTAAACTACACTCTGACCCGTGCCAAATTAGAACAGCTTTGCGATGATTTATTGCAAAGGACAAAAGGACCATGTTTGCAGGCAATGCAGGATGCTGGCTTGAAGCCGAGCGATATCGATGAGGTTATTCTTGTCGGTGGGATGACGCGTATGCCAGCAGTTATTCGTATTGTTCAAGAATTATTTGGCAAAGAACCGCATCGTGGTGTTAACCCTGATGAGGTTGTTGCGGTCGGTGCAGCTATTCAAGGTGGAGTCCTTGCTGGCGAGGTAAAGGATATTCTGTTATTGGATGTGACCCCACTGTCATTAGGAATTGAAACCTTAGGTGGTGTCTGTACAAAATTGATAGAGCGGAACACTACTATTCCTGTGACAAAACGGCAAATCTTTACTACTGCCTCGGATAACCAGACTTCTGTCACTATTCACGTCCTTCAAGGGGAACGTGAAATGGCAAGAGATAACCGTACACTGGGACGGTTCGACCTTGTGGGTATTCCTCCTGCACCGAGGGGTGTCCCGCAAATTGAAGTTACGTTTGATATTGATGCTAATGGGATTTTGCATGTTTCGGCAAAGGACCTCGCCACTGGAAAAGAGCAGAAGATTCGTATCGAAAGTTCAAGTGGCTTAACTGAAGAAGAAATACAGCGAATGGTTAGAGAGGCTGAACAACATGCAGAAGAGGATAAAAAGCGTCGTAAAGAGATTGAAACCCGAAACAATGCAGATTCGCTTTTATACAGTACAGAGAAGCTGTTGAAAGAATATGGTGATAAAGTTTCAGCCAGTGATAAGGCTCAGGTTGAGTCTGCTTTGGAAGAACTACGAAAAGCGTTGGCAGGTGATCGTATTGAAGATATTGAGTCAGCAATGAACAAGGTTACCTCTGCAACACATAAATTGTCTGAGGCTATGTATCGTTCAGCGACCCAGCATGCAGGTGGTGCTTCGACAGACCAACAAACGACAAATACATCCACCTCGTCAGAGGATAATACATCATCTGGCGGAGACGGTGGTGGTAGAGTTGTAGATGTGTAATGAAATAGCGGTTCTGAGGGGAACAGAGAAAAATATGGTATTATATGACATTAAATAGTTAACATAATTAATTTTATTTTAGTAACATAGTGGTGTTTATGGTGCGTGGAAAAGATTTATACGAAATATTAGGTGTTTCGAAAAATGCTACTCAGGAGGAGATACGTCGTGCCTATTTGAAATTGGCACATAAATATCATCCTGACAAGACAGGTGGAGATAAAGAAGCAGAAGAAAAACTAAAGGAAATTAATGCGGCATACGACGTTTTGAAAAATCCTGAGAAGCGTGCCCAATATGACCGATATGGCACGGTAGACGGTCAGCCTTTTGATACTGGAGGCTTTACTGGTGGCTTTTCACGTGGTTTTGAGGGATTTGGAGAAGGGTTTGAATCGCCGTTTGATGATTTGTTTGATATGATTTTTGGCTCTGGTTCGCGACGCACTTCCCGTAGGAGTTCAGCACAGCGAGGAAGTGATGTCGAAACGACATTAACAATTACCTTAAAAGAATCGGCTACTGGAGCAAGAAAACGGGTACGTTATATATGCAAGGAACAATGTAGTGAATGTCATGGGACTGGTTCCGCACCTGGATACCAACCCGAGACCTGTCCACAGTGTGGTGGAACTGGACAAATTCGTGCATCGCAAGGATTTTTTAGTATTACACGAACCTGTCCACAATGTCATGGTGTCGGAAAATATATTTCAAAACCTTGCCTTCGTTGTGGTGGTCAAGGAAGAGTCACCGCAACACGCGAAACAGATGTGAATATTCCACCTGGAGTAGATGAAGGTACCACTTTACGTTCTGTCGGGGATGGTGAGTCTGGTATAGGTGGTGGTCCTCCTGGTGACCTTTATATCCACCTCCAGATTAAAAGCCATCCGTTGTTTGAACGGAAAGGGAACGACCTTTACTGTGAAGTTCCTATAACCCTATCTCAGGCGATATTAGGGACTACAATCAAAGTGCCTACCCTAATAGATGGCTCAATTGACCTAATTATTCCGAGTGGAACCCAATCTGGCGATTTGTTGCGGAAGAAAGGATTGGGGATGCCCCGTTTGAATAGTCGTGGGAGGGGTGACCTCTATTATAAAATAATTGTTGAGGTTCCAGTACGGTTATCAAAAAGGCAAGAGGAATTATTACATGAGTTTGACGACTTAGCCAATTCAAAAAATTATCCTAAACACTGGAAATTCCGAGAGATTAAAGACCAGAATTTGGAATAAGGGCTTATAATTTATTATTCTATTTATTAAGGTGGCGATGAACCGAAGAAGGGATGAAAGATGGCTTTTGTTGTCTGTGAACCATGTATTAATTGCAAGTATACGAATTGTGTGGAGGTATGCCCAGTGGCATGTTTCCATGAGGGGAAAAATATGCTTGTAATTGACCCTGATGAATGTATTGATTGTGCTGTGTGTGTAGATGAATGCCCTGTCCGCGCTATATATTCTGTGGATGAAGTACCTGAGATATGGAAGGAATATATACAACTTAATGCAAAATATTCAAAACTCTGGCCCGTAATAAGAAATAGCAAGCCGACCTCTCCTGACTCTGAAAATTTTCGGACTATAACTGTAAAACGGCATCTGTTTGACCCGACCCCAGGTACTGGAAATTAAAAAATAATTGAAATTGTAATAAGAAAACCAAACAGAAGGAGTCCTACGATGAGAAAAGAAAAGAAATATGTCCATTTTATTTCAAACACCCATTGGGATCGGGAGTGGTTATATTCATTTCAAGAGACAAGGATGCAGTTGATAGAATTTTTCCGCAAACTTCTGGATATTCTTGAAAAACATGAAGAATATAGGGCATTTGTGTTAGATAGTCAGGTTGTTCCAGTGGAGGATTATTTAGAGGTATTTCCGGGTGAACGAGAACGAATTGAGAAACAGGTTAAATTGGGTAGGCTACTTATAGGACCGTGGTATACCTGTCCAGAATGTTTTCAGGTAGGAAGTGAATCTATAATCCGAAATTTGCTTTTTGGACATGTGGTAGCAAAGGAATATGGTAAGGTTATGAAAGTTGGGCACACCCCATTTTCGTATGGGCAAATATCTCAATTACCCCAGATTTATAAAGGTTTTGGAATACACATAGCCCTGTTTTATCACGGAGTTAGCCATGAGGAAGTGCCAAATGAATTTTGGTGGGTAGGTGCCGATGGAACAAAGATATTAGCCAGCCAGATGAGTAGTCAGGCGAGGTATAATTTTTATCATCAAGTATATCGCACCGTGGTTTATGAGATGGGACCCAATGAACGTGTCTGGTCGTGGGAGAAGGGGGGAATCCCTTTCCGACTTGCCGACAAAGCATCCCAGTATGAACACTTTGTGTTGCTACAACCTGTGAAGAAATTTAATGAAACTTTATTAAAGGAATGCGTTAAAAAATTATTTAAATCTGAGTGTGAAGTTAGTAAAACTCGGCACATTGCCTTTATGATGGGGCATGATAGTAGTGTCCCAGACGAATTAGAAATATGCCTTATTCGTGAAACTCAGGAAGTGCTTGACGGACATATTGTTAAACATTCTGATTATCATGAATATGCGGAACAGGTGTTGAAGGAAGCAAACGAAATAGAACTACCAACCCTTTATGGGGAACGACGTACGCCGAAACCCATGCCCCGAATTTATCATCTATATAGTGACGTTCTTTCGAGTCGTACGCGTGTAAAACAAGCAAACTATCATGCGGAATGTAAACTTCAGCGGTTAGCAGAACCCCTTGCTGTTTTGGGTGCTTGCTTCGGTATGGAATATCCAGGAGAAATTTTAAAACTCGCATGGAGAGAATTGCTTCGGTCTCATGCACATGATACTATTTCTGGTTCTGGTGTTGATATTATTGAGCAAGACACATTACATCGTTTACGTCAAGTTCAGGAAATATCCCGTAGCGTTCTACGTAGAGCAATCGCACATTGTCAAAAAAATATAGATTTTTCTAATGAAAAAGAGGATGCGGTACTCATTACTATATATAACCCTCTTCCTCAAGAGAGGGAAGAGACTGTTACTGCTGTTATCGAATTGCCAAAAACGGAACGGATTAGTGAATTTGCCTTAGAAAACACAGATACAGGTGAGGAGGTTCCTCTGCAATTACATTCTCAGGAGATAGGGCAATCTGTTGTAACCCACCTTGAAGATGCAAAGTATGTTTTAAATGTTCGTCGTTATTATGTTTCGTTTAATTGTTCAAAGGTGCCAGCCTTGGGATATACATCATATCGTGTGAAATATGGTAAGTCATTCTCACGTGGTTCATTACTTACCAGTGACCGTGTGATGGAAAATCAATATATGCGGGTTGCTATTCGTGATGACGGGACTTTTGATATATTCCATAAGCCTTCTGAAAAGATATATTGTGGACTTGGTTATCTTGTAGATGATGGTGAAGTTGGGCACGCATGGATGCATATACCACCTGCAAATAATGAAGTTATTGATAGTCGCCCTTTCCCTAAAAAGATAGCCCTTGTTGATGATGGTCCATTTTCTGCTACTTATAAGATAGAATATGAGATGTTGGTGCCAGCACAAATGGTGGCTTCAAATGATGATTTGTGTGACCGTCTTGATGGTGTTGGGAATAACGCACGTCGAAGTATCCGTCAAATAAATATACCAGTTCAAATGTTTGTTACCTTAAAATATCTGTCCCGTTCATTGGAACTCGTGGTAAAACTTGTTAATAATGCACGTGACCACCGCTTACGTATTGCTTTTCCAACAAACATTGATACGGATGTTGCTCGAGTCGAATCGGCGTTTGATATTTTAGACCGTGAAATCGTCCCTGGACCCGATAATCCATGGAAACATACTACTAATGCAACCTTTCCACAATACCGCTTTATTGATTTAGATGATACTTGGGGCGGATTGGCAATTATAAATGATGGATTACGTGAATACGAAGTTTCTCGCGACCTGACTCGAACCGTCTACATCACATTGCTACGGGCATATACAGTTCATTTAGCGACTGTGGCAAAAAATTGGGAGTCGCATCCAGAAATGGTGTTAGCTCAATGCCCTGGTGAACATGAATTTCATTTTAGAATTTATCCACATGCGGGGGGAACTATTAAAGGGTGTGTTATGCAAGAGACAGAGGCGGTCTGTTCGCCCTTGCAACCTGTACAGGCAGGTTGTTCTAAAGGGACTTTGCCACAGACTCTGTCTTTGCTGAAAATAGAACCAGACATAATAACAATGTCTGCATTGAAAATTGCAGAGGATAAAACAGGTTATATTCTTAGATTTTATAATCCTTCAACGGAACCTATCGAAGCCACTCTCAGGTATGGTATAAACATTAACGAAGCATATGAGGTAAATCTTGAGGAAATTGTGATACAAAAATTAGACATATCTTCGGAGAATACAATAAAAATACAATGCAACCCCAAAAAGATAGTTACGGTTAAATTTGTGATATAAAAGGGTTGTTTGTATTGCTGATTGAGATTGTATCTGTCTATTTATAAAGAAAGAAGGGAAGAAAATATTTCTTCCCTTCTGATTTTTTATATTCTATGTCCTGTTTAGTAATGGTGATGATGCTTGTGCTCTCCACCTTTTTCGTTTGTCTTTTCTGGAAGATCTGCAATTAGACACTCTGTTGTAATAATCATACTTGCAACGCTGACTGCATTCTGTAAGGCACAGCGAATAACCTTTGCTGGGTCAATGATACCAGATTTAACAAGGTCTTCAACATTGCCTGTTTCGGCGTTCAATCCGATATTTTCTTTTTCTTCTTCCAATTTAGCAGAGATTAATTCGCCGTTTAATCCTGCGTTTTCAGCAATCTGAATTAATGGGACAGCACATGCTTTTTTAATCAGGGCTACGCCTAAACCTTCGTCACCTTTTAGTTTTAGGTTATCTAAGACTTTGCGGGCACGTAATAAAGCCACACCACCGCCAGCGACAAATCCTTCTTCAATAGCGGCACGAGTTGCGTTCAATGCGTCATCTGTTCTGTCTTTTTTCTCTTTTAATTCTGTTTCTGTAGGTGCACCGACGCGAATGACTGCAACTCCACCTGCTAATTTAGCTAAACGTTCTTGTAATTTTTCACGGTCGTATTCGGATGTCGTCTCTTCAATTTGGCGACGTATTTGTTCGCAACGAGCCTGAATATCTTTTTTCTTGCCAGCACCATCAATAATCGTTGTATAATCTTTTGTAATCTCAACTCGTTTTGCTTTCCCTAATTGGTCGAGGGTAATATTTTCTAATTTTATTCCTAAATCTTCTGAGAAGAATTGTCCACCAGTTAAAATAGAAATGTCTCTTAAAATTTCTTTTCTACGGTCACCAAAGGCTGGTGCTTTTACAGCGGCAACTTTAAGTATTCCACGAAGTTTGTTAACAACAAGGGTTGCCAATGCCTCGCCTTCGATGTCCTCTGCAATGATGAGCATCGGTTTACCTGTTTGAGCCAACTTTTGGAGCAAAGGTAAGAGTTCGTGGATATTGCTAATTTTCTTTTCATGACATAAGATATAACAATCTTCGAGAACTGCAGTCATGTTATTAGGGTCGGTTACAAAATAGGGAGAAAGGTAACCGCGGTCAAATTGCATACCATCAACAATTTCGATTTCCGTCTTTAAGCCTTTGCCTTTCTCGACAGTAATGACGCCATCATTACCTACTTTGTCGATTGCGTCTGCAATAAATTTACCTATTTCTTTGTCGCCATTCGCCGAAACTGCTGCCACCTGAAAAATTTCATCTGAACTGCGAACTTTTTTACTCATATTTGCAATTGCCTTGACAATTTCATCTGTGGCTTTATCCATGCCACGTTTTAGAGCCATCGGGTTGGCTCCAGCAGTAACAAGTCGTAGCCCTTCATGAACCATGGCTTGTGCAAGGACTGTTGCTGTGGTTGTTCCATCGCCAGCAGTGTCATTCGTTTTACTTGCCGCCTCACGAAGCATGCGAGCACCCATGTTCTCGAATGGGTCTTTTAAATCGATTTCTTTTGCTACTGTTACACCGTCTTTGGTTAATGATGGCGAACCGTATGTTTTTTCTAATAAAACATTTCTGCCACGCGGACCCAATGTTGCTTTCACTGCATCCGCAAGCATGTCGACGCCTTTGATTAACGCTTCACGTGCTTCTTCGCCGAAAAGAAGTTGTTTTGCCATAAAATTATCCTCCTCCTTAATTATGGTTAAAATTGAGGATGTTAAATATTTAGTTATTTTTTTACAAGAAAAAATTCTTTTTCTGTTAGCACTCACAATAAGTGAGTGCTAATATCATATCATATATATAATCGTTTTTCAAATAAATTTTACTGACAAAAATGAGGACTTCCTTTTAAGTCCAATTTATTCGACCTGCCCGACTTATCTGACTTGTATGACAGAAGATTCAAGATTGAACTTTGTATTGCGTTTGAAATAGAATTCATTGTGTTTTAAACTAAACATTTATGGGTTAAGGGTGAAAAATATGGAAATAAAAAACTATCTTCATATTCTGTCAAAATTTGATAAAGTTCGTATTTTAGCTATAGGTGATATTTATTTAGATGAGAACGTTTATGGGAAGGTAACTGAGGTTAGTCTTGAAGCACCTATTCCTGTATTGGAGGTATTAGAGCGTCGTTATAATCCTGGAGCTGCTGGTAATGCTGGATGCAATGCGTCTGCATTAGGAGCGACAGTTTATATGGTAGGTGTTATTGGTGCTGATTCAAATGCGGAGATACTGAAGAAGGAGTTTCGTCAACGGCAGGTTAATATAGATTACCTTGTTGTTGACCCTACGCGACCTACAAATACGTATGGGAAACTTCGTGCTGGTGGACATAACATCCCGACGCAAGAGGTTCTTCGTACGGATACCCCACGACCGAAGCCCATTTCTGGGAAGGTCGAAGAGCAAATTATAAAAAATATATATAAAGTAGCAAAAAAAGTAGATGCGATTATGGTAGGAGACCAGGTTTCTTCGGTAATAACGCCTAAGGTCATTGATGTTATAAATGAGTGTGCAAAGAAATACCGTCTTATTACTGTTGCAGATTCACGGGCACGAGCAAATATATTTAAGGGATTTGATGTTGTCTTGCCAAATGATAAAGAAGCAGGGATTGCAACAGGGATTGAGGTTACTGATTATGAAACGTTGAAGAAAGCAGGGAGAGCCCTACTAAAATCGGCTCGTAATGCAATGATTACACGAGGTCCTGAAGGCATTACTATTTTTTATGAAGATGGTCGAATTGAAGATGTGCCTATATCTCCGGTGCAGGTTATAGATGTTACAGGGGCAGGGGATACAGTAACAGCCATGGTAACTCTAACGTTAGTTGCGGGTGGGTCGTATCGTGATTCTGCGGTTCTTGGTAATACTGCGGCAGGTGTTGCAGTTGCTCAGCATGGTGTTGTTACTGTATCGCGAGAGGAGGTAGAGCAAGCCCTTAAAAGTATGGGTGGACCGTTTAAGTTAAAAACGCTCCAACAATTGAAGAAAATAGTTCAGCAATTAAAGGAGCAGGGCAAGAAGGTTGTTTGGACCAATGGCTGTTTTGATATTTTGCATGTGGGTCATATTACGTATCTTATGCGAGCAAAGAGTGAAGGTGATGTGCTAATTGTTGGGCTAAATAGTGACCGCTCTGTTCGCCAAATCAAAGGTCAGGGTAGACCTGTAATTAATGAACAGAATCGTGCCTTGGTTCTTTCCGCTTTGGAATGTGTTGATTACATTATTTTGTTCGATGAAAAATCGCCATTATCAATTATAAAGCAATTGCGTCCAGATGTATATGCTAAAGGTGGTGATTATACTCTGGATACGTTAGTTCAGCCAGAAAGGCGTTTTGTAGAAAGTTACGGTGGTCGTATTGCTATTATTCCTGGTGTTGAAGGACACTCTACAACAGACATTATTCATAAAGTAAAGAACGGATAAGTAATTTTTTATAGAAGCTGTTTTACCCGTTGTAGACTGTAACGCGGTTTTTACCCTCCCTTTTACTTATATACATCATCTGGTCAGCCCGTTCAATAATAGATTGGATGGTATCATTTTCGTTGGAGATGGTAGCTCCGATAGATACGGTAACATTTAACCTGCCTTGTGTTGTTTTGATACTACTTGCGGAAATTAATTTACGAAATCGCTCTCCCAGAGGATATAATTCTTCCTGTTTTACATGAGGAATAATTGCGACCATTTCTTCTCCACCCCAACGCCCTACAAAATCGTAAGGTCGCATAATGTTAACTAAAGTTCGGGCAACCATCTTTAAGACAATATCGCCAATAGGATGTCCATAAGTATCATTGATACATTTAAAATCATCAATGTCCATAAAGAATAATCCCAAACTGCTTTTTAATCGCTTCATTTCTTCTAAACGGTCTTCCAGTACTTGTTCTGTATACCTGCGGTTTCCAATCTCGGTTAAAGGGCAAATGAGTGCTTTTTCACGGGTTCTCCGAAGTTCTTCTAATAAATTAAGTTCTTCAGTATCCTCTTGAAAAAATTCAATAGCACCTTTAATCTCGTTGTTTACCATAATTGGTAGTGTCTCCACTTTTACAGGCATTCGAAAACCTGCCTTATGTCGCAAATAAACGCGAGCCTTACGGAGTTGCCCATCTTTAATTGTTTCGTATAAGGGGCAACCTTGAATGCACAGTTCAGTCCCATTGTCATCTACATGCCTTAAAATATTATCCTGACACTTTGCCCCTTCTACTTCCTCTTGGCTATAGCCTGTTATTTCTTTGGCTTTATCGTTCCATAAATAAATTTCCCGTTCTGGTGAGACAACATACGCCCCTATGTTAAGGTGTTTGATAATTTGTAATGCTTGTTCTGAAAGAATACTATGCACTTTTTCATCAATACTTTTATTTGTAACACTCATACATTCTTATCCCATCTCTTATTGATATTTTTACATAGATAGATTTTATCACAAATTTTGCAAAAGAATAATATTGGATAAAATTATGATGCCTACCTCTGAGGAGGTAGGCATCGTTCTATTAGAATGCAGTTTTAATTATAATAATTGGTCGATGTTCCCAATTAGTGAGGCAAATACGCGATTTGCAGGATGTTCTGATGGATAGCGAAGAAATTCCACATGCCCATCCATGAACAGAACATTAGCACCACCAGGGATGTGATTGAAATCTGAAGGAGTCGTTTCCAAACCGTCAAAGAAGAATGATATTTCGCTTTGTGCTTTTGTGCTTGCTGCAGGGTTGTTAATATCAGTAATGAGGAAACGTTCTATCCCTTCACGAAGCCGATACATTGTACTTATGACCTGCCCCGTTCCATCTTTAATTGGGATATCTTTGTCAACAACTGCCAGAGCGGAACTTGCATCTGGGGCGCTATTTGCATTGCCAACAACATCTCCTAATGCCTGTAAGAAGAATGGTGAAACGAAAGCCATTGGAAACTGGTTTGTGGGCACAGTTGGGTCATTTGCATCCATACCGGGATTCATATAGTCCTGTTCTCGCACAGTCCAGCAGAGGTAAATATAGGATAGGGCGTCAATCCTGCAAGGGCACACTGGATTATCCGGATTCTCACCACAATGCCAACGACCATCGGTAAATGCACGTTTGCCATCAGAATCAGAAGACACACATTTACAGCCAAATCGGAAAGATATTCCGGATATAACTGTGGTCCCCACCACATGAAATCAATGCCAATATCATCACAAGTATCTCCACCTGCTATACTTACTGTAGGGAAGCGTTCTCCTTTTGCCTCGTTAGCATACATCTTCATAGACAAACCTATCTGCTTTAAGTTGTTTTGACAGGATGAACGGCGTGCCGCTTCACGAGCACGAGCAAGAGCCGGCAATAAAATTGCCGCAAGTATGCCAATAATGGCGATAACGACAAGGAGTTCAATCAATGTAAAACCTTTCTGTTTCATAACACTAACTCCTATTCTTATATATTAAAGTTATAACTACTCACAGCACCCGGTATCACAACAACCGGGTGCTGTTACATACCAAAACTTATTTATTATGCTTGCTTCCGCCGACGGACTAAGATTAACGAACTGCCGGCGACAATTACACCTGAAATTGCACCAATAATTGCAATGGAGCCCACAGGAATTTCCGGATTGCCGGGCCACATGTTGGTCTTATCTGTAGCCGCTTTTACAAATAATTCCATGCCACCACCTACCGCAATGACTTCTTGTGCTTCTTGCAAATTCGTCTTACCGTCACCATCAAGGTCACCATTCGCAGCAATTGCACCATCATTTGCCTTTGCCAAACCGTAAATATGATAGTTATTTACACTGGGTAGCCCGACAGCACCGCCAGTCAAGGCAAGAATTATAGAGTGCCATGTGGTCCGCATCTCAGCGCTTGAACCTAACAACCCTGCCATAACATCGCTAAACGCCAGAAATGCTGCAAAAATAGGGTCAACATTGCTTGCCAACCACATCATATCCTGTTCAAACAGATTTTTATTATAGGCAAAATCTTGAGGAATTCCAAGTTCTGGATGGAAATTCGGATGGCACAGGCAGTATTCAAGTAATGCCATACTCCATGAATCTTTCAACCCATCTCCTGGATATGGACGGACATGTGCCATCACCTGTTCAAGGTATTCAACATCCCAATTAAACCAACTTAGCATCTCAAATGCAGAAAGTAGAGCATTCAACTCAGGTATCGCACTTTCAAGAGTGGTTGCAAATTGTGGACCCTGTCCAGTGGTCGGGTCGTTAATAAGCCCATCATATTCACATGGAGCTTCGCCCTCTCCTTCTGGAGTGCCTTCTGGTGTCCCTTCCGGCGTCCCTTCAACGGTTCCTTCTCCTTCTCCACCACCGCCTGAAAATTGCTCCCAGAAGTCAGGAATACCATCTGTATCATTATCGGGATATGCATTCGGAAATTCTACTAAACCTCTACGAGTAGCACTGGCTTTGTTATCATTCCAGCCACCGCTACTGGTAATTTCGCCATAATCTTCGCCACTGGAATCATTAGGTTCACCAGAGTTCCAATTAACATATTTTCCACCGACAGGTGTCCCACTTGCAGTACCCTGCCAGAATTGTTCACCTGTTCCAATCCAAATCCACTGTCCTTCTGTAAGTTTATCTGTGGCACCTATCCACATATTACTATTGATTTGTGGATACACTGTGCTCATAATCCAGGCATTTTCTGCAGAATCATCTATAGTTACCAGATGACCTGGAATGGCTATAGTTTCACTTGAATTGTTCACAAGGCTATGTTCCGTAGCAACCTGTTCAGCAATTTCCCATGGCAAGGTATAAGGCTCTAACCAATATACATGTTGATTGGCAGGATTATAAAAATAGGTCTTACCCCAACGAAGCCCTGTTTCACAAACGCCACTTGGGTCTTCACCGCTTGTGGTAATCGCTGGGTTCATTGCGGCAGAAACATAGTTTTCTACATTGCCACTCTGCCCGTACCATTCGTTAATGTTCTTTACGCCATCGCTATCAAAGTCGCCACACATAGACATATATGATTGACGACGAACATACGGTGGTTCCGCAGGCTGACCCGAATTCCACGCAGACCCATAAGAAGATAATTCATATAGAACTTCCGCTACCGAGCCCCAGGAGCCTGAGAACCATGCAGCTGGCGTTCTACCATAATCGCCATCGCCTAATGTAGCATACGCACCACCCATAATCGCCAATGCAGGAGCAAGTGAATTCACCAATGCACCTTGATGAGATTGAAAGGAACCCTAATTCGTCTTAAATGCTTCGTGAATTGTATCGTGTAATGGGTGCGATGTGTCATTACAAATTGCTGTTAACAGGGCAAATTCATTAACATCCAAAACATCATTATCATTGTTATCTGCATCGGTTGGATCTAAAAAGTCAAACACATAGTCGCCACCAAATTGGAATTGAGCCAATTTTGTCATCCATGCTTCAAAATCCACGCTTGAGGCAGTAAACGAACCTCCAGGTGCATTTGCCCATGTATAATTCGCTGGGGCATCAGCCCATGCTCCAATTACAAGGAGCCACAAACATAATTGGAAACCGATTACCAATTTTAACCTTTGCATAAGCCACTCCTTCTGTTAAAGGGTTAAAACACTT
>ERZ795060.2109-NODE-2109-length-21035-cov-4.961678_pt1 | contig 21035 bp, 18 predicted proteins | sample MGYA00375144_ERZ795060 | MGnify/ENA primary metagenome ERZ795060 (study PRJEB30189, sample SAMN05720157) | activated sludge metagenome | isolation source: anaerobic digester from wastewater treatment plant | place: Japan | collected 2015-05-15 ...
GGGCGCGTGCGACAGTTCATCGACGCCTCCGCCGCGGCCGGCGCTTCCGCCGCCCGCCGACCCGACGACGTGGTGGGCGTCATCGCCTTCGACGCCCGCCCGGCGGCGGTGGTCGCCCCGACCATCGGCCCGCTCCCCGACGCCTGGCCGACGCCCGCGCCGACCGAGGGAACCGACATCGCCTCGGCGCTGCGCCTGGCCGCGGGCATGATCCCCGACGGGTGCCGCGCCCGCGTGCTGCTGATCTCCGACGGCAACCAGACGGCGGGCGACGCGGCCCAGGCGGCCGAGGCCCTCCGCTCGCGCCTGGGCCCACGAGCGTTCGGCGGGGTCGACGTGCTGCCGATCGAGTCGCTGGCGGGCAACGAGGTGTATATCGAGTCGCTCGACGCGCCGGCGCGGGTCTCGGCGTCGGCGGCCCCGGGCAACGCCGGCGCCGGCACGCGCGTGACGCTCCGGACCGTGCTCAGGGCGACCGGGCCCGTCACGGGGACGCTCCGCCTGCTCGACGAAGGCCGCGAACTCGACATCAACGGCGCCGCGCCGGGGAACGGGCGAGTCGTCACCATCACGCCCCAGGAGGCGGGCAACGCCGGCGGCGCGCCGGGTCGGCACGTGGAACTGATCGACGTGGCGCTCGACGACGCCCGCATCCATCGCTTCGAGGCGGTCTTCGAACCGCTCGGACCGACGCCGGCGTCACCCGGCAGGCCCGAGCCCCCGACGGACACGATCGCGGACAACAACCGCGCGCGCGCCTTCACGCTCGCCGCCGGCAAGACCAGCGTGCTCATCATCCAGGGCTCGCTCGGTGATCCGGGGGCCGACGGGGGTGCGACGAGCGGTTCTTCCGCCCTCGCCGCGACGGGCGAAGACTCGGTGCTCGCGCGGGAACTGCGGGCCGCGGGCCTCGGCGTGGAGACCATCGGCGCCGCGTCGTTTGTTCCCGACCCGCTGACCCTCCAGACCTTCGACGCGATCATCCTGCAGAACGTCCCCGCCGATGCGCTCACGCGCGAGAGCCAGCAACTGCTTCAGTCGTTCGTCCGTGACATGGGCGGCGGGCTCGTGATGGTCGGCGGGCCCGATTCCTTCGGTCCGGGGGGCTGGAAGGGCAGCCCGGTCGAGCCCATCCTCCCCGTGCGCCTCGACCAGCCGGAACAACTCGTCACGCCCGCCGCGGCGGTGGTCATCCTGCTCGACAACTCCGGCTCCATGGACCACCGGGTCATGGGCTCGAAACTGTCGCAGATGGAGATCGCCTCGGAGGGTGCGGCGCGGGCGGTCTTGTCCATGGACAAGCGCGACCTCGTCGGCGTCACGGCCTTCTCCGACCGGCTCGAGACCGTCGTGCCCCTCCAGCCCAACAAGGACCCGGACCGCATCGCGCGGCGCATCCGTTCGATCTCGGCCGACGGCGGCACGAACATCGGGCCGGCGCTCGAATCGGCATGGAAGGAACTCAAGCCCGTCGCGGCCGACGAGAAGCACATCATCGTCCTGACCGACGGCCGCTCGACCGACGCCGATCGCCTGCCGGGCCTGACGGCGCAGATGCGCAAGGACAAGATCCGCGTGTCGACCATCGCCGTCGGCGACGACGCCGACGCGCAGACGCTGGCCGAGATGGCCCGCGTCGGCTCCGGCGCGTTCTATCGCGTCATCGACCCGACGACGCTCCCGCGCGTGTTCATCAAGGCGGTGCGCGTCGTCCGCGCGCCGCTGGTCAGGCGCGAGACGTTCACGCCGGCGCTCGCCGGGTTGGGATCGCCGGTGGCGGAAGAACTCCGGGCGGCCCTGGCGGAGACGCCTCCGGACGGGCCGGGCGTCGGCGTGCTCCCCCCGCTGCACGGGTACGTCCTGACCCAGGCACGCCCGGAGCCCGGCATCGCCTACGACCTGCTCACCCCCAAGGGTGAGCCCGTGCTGGCCTCGTGGAACGTCGGGCTGGGCAAGGTCGCCGCGTGGACCAGCGACGCGTCGGACTGGAGCCGCGACTGGATTCCGTGGGAAGGCAGCGCACGCCTCTGGGGGCGGCTGGCGCGGTACGTCGCGCGCCCGCCGGCGCAGCGGGGCATGGACCTGCGCCTGGCGTTCGACGGCGACGACCTGGTCGTGCGGCTCGAAGCGCTCTCGAACGACGCCAAGCCGCTCGAAGGCCTCAGCGTTCAGGCGACGATCTTCGGGCCCTCCGGCGAGCGCACGCCGCTGCGCCTCGAGCCCGTCGGCGGCGGAACCTACGAAGCCCGCACAACCGCCCCGGACAGCGGGACCTACGTGGTGACTGCGGCGCCGACGGACAGCGGCGTGCGCGTCGGCGCGGGCGCCGGTCCGGTCGTGCCCGTCATCGCGGGCGCCTCGCGCGCGCAGGGCGCGGAGTATCGGCGGCTCTCGACCGATCGCGCGCTGCTGGAGGACATCGCCCGGCGCTCCGGCGGACGCGTGCTGGCGTGGGACAAGCCGCAGGAGGCGCGTCTCTTCGATCGCCAGGGCATCGAGCCCGCGCAATCACGCCGCCCGCTGTGGCCGATGCTCGCCTGGGCCATGCTCATCGTCGCCCTGCTGGACATCGCGACCCGGCGCGTCGCGTGGGATCGGTTCATCGGCAGAGAGTTCGGCGGCGATGCGCGGGCGAGGATCGAGGCCGCGCTGCGCGACAAGGGCGCCGCCGCCGCCGGCACCGTCGGGCGGCTGCGCCAGCGCAACATCGCGACCGAGATGATCGCGTCGCAGCAACGGCCCGGACGCGAACTGTCGGACGAGGATGCGATCGAGATCGTGCGGCAACAGGCGCAGCGCCGGCACGAGGAACGGCTCGCGCAAAGGCGCTCGGACCGGGACGCGGCCTCGGGAGGTTCGGCCGCCGCGACGCCGGCGCCGATCCAGGACCGGTCGGGCTCACCGGTCAAGACCCCGACGCCCCCCGACCAGACCCCCGGCGGCGGCCTGTTTGAAGCCAAGCGCCGCGCCCGCCAACGGATGAGCGATGAGCAACGCTGACGGTTCGACGCCCCCCGCTCGATGAAACCGCGTCGCGCATTCTCCGTAAGCCTGACGTCGAAGGTTTCGTGGGCCCAGATCGGAGAAGCCCGTCATGTCGGACAGCCCCGCCGGCACTTGCGGAGGTAACCGTTCAACACAGACCGACCCTTCCCGGCGGCCGAGTCCGGAGCCGACACTCGCCGGCTTCCGCCGACACCGGGCTCGCCTCGCCGCGCTCGAGCGCTGTCTGCGGTGGGCCCTGACCGCACTGACCTGCCTCACGCTGGGTCTGTACATCGCGACCTATTTCGTCCAGGTGCGATGGGATGAGCCGCGGAGCGTGGTTCTGAACTTCGGCGACGGCACGTCGCAATCGCTCGCGACCTCGCACGCGATCTTCCGCGGCGACCGTTGGCGTTTCATGAACAGCACGCAGCCGGCGAACGCGCCGACGCCGAACTTCGGACCCTACCGCGTCGAACCCATCGGAAAGGGCGTCCGGCTCCCCTTCCTGCCCGGCACCGTGTCGATCTCGAAGTCGACGTCGCTGTTGTCGATCGTGCTCTGGCCGCTCGCGGCGTCGGGAGCGCTCTGGGGCGCGGCGTACGTGCGCCGCCGCACCGTCCCCGAGGGACATTGCACTGTTTGCCGCTACGACCTGCGGAGCTGCACGCACGAATCGTGCCCCGAGTGCGGCACGCCGATCGACGTCGCGCTGCTGGGCCCTCCCGCCTGAGATCATGGAGCGAGCGGACCCTCGCGTTCAGCGCGGCGGCGCGAGTTTGACGGGCTTGCGGTCCTGCGAGGTATCGCCCTCGCCCGGCTTCTTGGTGTCTGCGCCCGGAGGGGGATCGGGGATCTTGACGAGCATCGACGGCTGCAATCGCCCGTCCTTGTCGCCCGGACGCTTCTCGCGGATCGCCGCGCCGTTGTACAGGTTGTACGGGTGCCGCTTCTTCGTGTCCGCGAGGCGCGCCGAGTTGTACCCCGGCACCTGCGCGTCATAGTCCGACTGGTCGAAGACCCCGATGGTCACCATCGAGCGGCGCGGCCCGTGGTAGTAGTACGCGACCTCGCCCTCGCGGCGCAGTTGAGCGCAGTACTCCTCGGCCTTGTCGCGGCACTCCTTCAGGTCCTTCTCCGTCGGGTTCTTCAGGTCGTCACGACCGTAGACGGCGACCTGGAGCGTCTGCAGCGCGTGCTCGCCGAACTGCACCTTGGCCTGCAGCAGGTTGTACTCGGGCATGCTCCCGATCGGCGTCTTGATCTCCGGCGGACAGAGCACCGCGTACGCGTACGGACGCAGCCCGTCGACCTCGATCGAGCGGATGCGCTGCAACTCGCGCTCGGCCTCCGGGCTGTCGGGCGCATCGAACTTCCCGCAGGCGATGAGCGTGGCGGCGGCACGCCGATCGATGTAGGCCTCGGGAACCCGCCCCTTGCCCCGGATCTGGTCGAGCGCCAGAGGCGCCGCCTTGTCCCGGTCGTCGTCGCGCAGGGTCAGAAGCACGATGCACCACTGGCGGCTGGCGGCGCTCGCTTCCGAATCGCTCGGCTTGTCCTTGCGGTCCTTGCCGAAGAGTTTGCGAGCCTCTTCCTGCATTTCCTTGCTGGGCTTGGGGTCCGCACCGGCCCAGGCGCGAGCACCGCCTCCTACCAGCCCGAGCGCCGCGCCCACCGCCAGGGCCCAGAGTCCGCTCCGCAACGAGTTCTGTAAGTACTTGATATCAAACACGTTACAGATCCTTGTTCGGTATTTGGTCAAGATTGTTTCATGCTCGGACGCGGCGACCGTCGATAAGCATACCGCCAGGATGGCGCCACCTCGGCGAGTTCACGACTCGGCTGAGGCGTCGGGCGGAAGCGCGGTGAGCAAGGGGTGAGAGGAGAGACACGCTTCACCGTGTGCTCGGCGGGTCGGAGAGTCGTTCGAGAGAGAACTTGTACCGGTTCCGATGGGCATGGACTCGCTCATCGGGGTGCGCGAAGGACCGCTGGTTGACGCGACGGGCCGCAAGAAACGCCCGGCGCGCGATCCCGGGTTTGTGGCCTTGCGCCCTTCCCGGGGCACACTTTCGAAGGATCGATCTCGCATGTCGGACCTCTCTTCCATCTCCTCCAACATCTGCCGCACCTGCTCGACCGGGACCCCGAGCGAAATCAGCGCCCGCCCGACGCAGTCGGCACAGGTCGAGCCCAAGACACCCGGGCGAAGCGCCGATTCCGTCGAACTCTCGGAACGGGCCCGCGCGATCGCCGCGTTGCTCAACACCGACGCGGTCAACGCCTCCCACGGCGCCGACGAGATCCGCCAGGACCTCGTCGACCGCGTGCGCTCCGAGATCGAGAACGGCACCTACGAGTCGCCCGAGAAACTCAGCGCCGCGGCCTGGAACCTCTCCCGCCGACTCGACATCCGTCAGTGACGCCGCACCGAGGGTCGATCCGGCACCACAGGCTCGCATTTCAGGCTCGCATTCAACGTCTCCCGACCGGCACCCATGCTTGCGTGGGTGCCGGCTCTTTTGATCCGCGAACCGCCGCCGAGCCCCGATCGGCCCCCCGCCGTCGGAACAACCCCGGCCTAGACTTCGGGCCCTGTCGGTTCCACGATCGGTCCGGTATCCAAACAACGCCCAATCGACTGTGTGTTCGGCGTCATGAATGGAGTCCGCGGCGGGCGCCGCGACCGGCGGGGGCGGATGAAATCGGGGCCGGGGTAAGAGGCTGAGAGAGTCTGCGGAGTCTTCGCATCATGACCGCCACGTTGGTACTTGGAGCAATGCCGGGTTGGGCCATCGGCGTGCTCGTCGCCGGTTTCCTGCTCATGTGCGTCCTGCTCGTCCTCACGGTGCTGATCCAGCGCCCGCAGGGCGGCGGGCTGGCCGGAGCGTTCGGCGGCGCGGCCGGGTCGGGCCAGACGGCCTTCGGCGCTAAGACCGGTGACGCGCTCACCGTCGCCACCATCACGATGTTCGCCATCTACATCCTGCTGGCGATCGGGCTGAACTACGCGCTGGCGCCCGCCGCCGCGCCGGCGAACACCGCCGCCCAGAGCACCGAGCAGCCGGCGGACAAGAACGCGCCCGGCGCGACACCGAACCCGGTCCCGCTTCCCGGCGCGGCCCCCTCGGGCTCGACGACGATTCCGCCGCCTTTGACTCCCGCGCCCGGCGCCACGGCGCCGATCCCGCCCGGGAATGACGCGACCGCGCCGATCGTCCCGTCGCTGCCGATCACGCCCGCGCCGCAGCAGCCCGAGACCACGCCGCAGCAGCCGCAGCCGACCCAGCCGGGCGCCACCGAGCCGAGCCCCACCACACCGGGTTCCGCCGCGCCGGGTGAGCCCGCGCCGCAGACCCCGCCGGCGACACCGCCCGCCTCGCCGGGCGGGAACTGACTGTTCCGGGGTCAGCACCGACCGAATGGGACACGCTCGCCCTTGCCGGGCGCGGCTTGAGCGATCAGAATTCTCCCGCACCCAGCGCGGGAAGGGGGATCGACGGCGGGGACAGGAGCGGCACCTTGATCCGAAGCATGACGGGATTCGGCGAAGCGTCGTGCCAGGTCGGGGGTGCGCACTATTTCCTCGAGATCCGCTCGCTCAACAGCAAGTACTTCAAGGCGGTCCTGCGCCTACCCGAAGAGTTGCAGGGCCTCGAGGCGGAGCTCGAGAGCGAGCTGCGTCACCGCCTCTCGCGCGGCTCGGTCTTCATGTCGGTGAAGCACTCGGACTCGAGCGCCGAGGCGGCGTACCGCATCAACGACCGGGCGCTCGAACGCTACATCGAACAGATCCGCAAGGTCCCGCAGATCGCCAAGGGCGACGTCGAGCTCGATGTCGCGTCGCTGCTCACGCTCCCCGGCGTGCTGCAGCCGCCCTCGGACGAAGAGCAGCGCCTGGCCGCGGCCCGCGGGGTGCTCAAGACCCTTGTCGCCAAGGCGTGCGACGCCCTGCTGGCGATGCGCGAGAAGGAGGGGCGGCTGATCCACAAGGAACTGATGGCGCACCGCGAGGAGATCTCGCAGCGCATCCGGCTGGTCTCGGCGCGTTCGCCCAAGGTGATGACCGAGTACGAGTCGCGCCTGAAGGCCAAGATCCAGCAGATGATCGAGGAACTCGGCGTCGCGGTCGAGACGGTGGACATCGTCCGCGAGATCGCGATCGCCGCCGAGCGGGTCGACACGGCCGAGGAGATCGCGCGCCTGTCGGGGCACATCGACCAGTTCGCCGAGCTGCTCAGCGACAAGGACCCCAAGCCGATCGGTCGCACGCTCGACTTCCTGACGCAGGAGATGCTGCGCGAGGCGAACACGATCGCGAGCAAGTGCAACGACGCGGAGATCGCGCGCTGGACGGTCGAGATCAAGGGCGCGATCGATCGGATCAAGGAACAGGTGCAGAACGTCGAGTGACCCCCGGCGCCGGGCCGGCGAAGGAACCGGAGCGTGAACCCGCCTTTCCCGCCCCACTCTCCCGAGCACGCACGCCGCGAGCCCGCGCCGATGTCGCCCCCGCGCTCGGTCCCGGATTCCACCAGCGACCCGCGCCACCCGGGCCGGATCACCGCCGGCGAGCTGGTGCTGGTCTGCTCGCACTACAACCTCGGCACGATCCGCACCGTGCGGAAACTCCCCGGAGGCTCGCGCGAGAGCCCCAAGGTCCTGCTCATCAGCGACCACGCGTCGTACCTGCTCAAGCGACGCGCCCCCGGCGCCGCCAGCGATCCGCACACCGTCGCGCTGACGCACGAGATCATCCTGTTCCTCGAGTCCCGCGGCGTGCCCGCGCCGCAGCTCGTGGGCACGCGCAAGGACAACAACTCGCTCCTGCAACTCTCTCCCGAGGCGCTCGCCAAGGCCCCCGCGCCCGCGGGCGACGAGGCCGGCGCCGAACCGCCGCGCGGCCCGCGCGTCTACGAGGTGTACAAGTTCGTCCGCGGACGCCCGTACGCCCGCACCACCGGCGACGCCTCGGGCGCGGGCGACCTACTGGCGCACGTGCACGCCGAGCTGCGCGAGTTCCGCCCCTCCTGGCGCCTGCCCCGGGGCTCTTACCACGCGCGTCCCGACGCCGCCCGCCTGCTCCGCTCTATCGCCCGGCACCAGCCCGAGCACGCGCCGATCTGCCGGAGTCTGGAGGAGCGATACGCCCGCGCCTGGGAGCGGGCGGCGGCCAACGGCGCCGACCTGCTGAGCGAACAGATCATCCATGCCGACTGGCACCCCGGGAACCTGATCTACGCGATCGAGAGCGCCCAGCAGCCCCTGAGCAAGGTCGCCGCGATCCTCGACTTCGATTCCGCACGCCTTGCGCCGGCGCTCATGGACGCGGTGAACGGCGCGATGCAGTTTGCGCTGGGAAAGAAGACCGTCGCGGGGCAGATGCAGTTGGCGCTCGGGCCCGATCTGTTCCAGGCCTTCTGGGTCGGGTTCAACCGCGCCCGGCGTGAACGCCCGCCGCAGATCGACGACGGCCTCGACCAGGCGCGACCGAGCATCCCGTGGCTGATGATCGAGGCGCTCGTCCTGGAGGCGGCGACGCCGATCGCCGCGACGGGCGCGTTCGAACGCATGGAGGCCAGCGCGATCCTCCGGGCCGTGGACAAGGCCGCCGGCGCGCTCGAAAACGCCCAGACGGAACTTGTTCGGTTGTCGTCGATCCAGTAGACTCTCTCACGCGTCCGAACGCGGGCAACCTGTGCGGTGCACGCGGATCGATCGGAGGTCCGGAAACCCCGAGCCCGGACTGTCTCCGGGGCGAAGAATCACGCGCAGATCAGTTGGGGCTCACGCGGGCCCTGTTCCCTTCCGGTAGAAGATCCCGGCTGCCCCGGAGCACGTACCGACTTTCGCCGCTCCGACTCCGAACGACGATGCCGCGCATCATGGCGAGACCCGCGAATCAACTCCGATCGGCCGCGCCCGCGCTGGGGCTGTTGCTGGCGTGGGTCGGCGCGGCGTACGCCGAGCCGGTGGGGGGTTATTCGCTCCCGCCGTTCCCGCGCGATCCCAACGCCCAGCTCGGCGACGACCCGACCCAGGCGGCGCTGGTCGAGAGCCTGGTGCAGCAGCTCGATTCCGCGGACTGGGGCGAGCGCGACATCGCCGACACGACGCTGCGGAGCATCTCGCTGCTGACGCTCAAGGACCTCGAGAAGATCCTGGCGGAGCGTCAGTTGAGCACCGAGCAGCGCGCGCGTCTGATGGACATCGCGCAGCTCAAGTTCGTGACCTCGCCCCGCGCGGCGATGGGCATCGGCTTCTTCACCGAGGTCGACAACCGCGTGATCCTCGAACGGACGATGGAGAGGTTCCCGGCGTTCTCGATCCTGCAGCCGGGCGACATGATCGTGAGCGTCAACGGCATCGCGCTCAAGGGCCCGCTGTCACGGCGCACGATCCAGTCGCAGATCATCTCGCGCGACCCCGGCGACGCGCTGCACCTGGTCATCCGGCGCGGCGCCGAGAGGCTCGAAGTCGACGTGCCCCTGGGCAGTTACGAGAACCTGACGCAGGGCGGCACCAGCCTGGGCATCCTGATCCGCGCCTGGAACGCTCGCGTCAACCGCTTCGCGCCCGAGGTGACGAGGGCCAGCGTCGAGGGCGTTCCGGAGAACTGCGCCTGGCGCCGCGTCCGTGCGGCGCAGAACCGCGGGACCGGCGCCATCGCGCCGCCCACGGAAGCCGCCCCCCCGGGCAGCCGTTTCACCTCCATCCGGCCCGCGGGAGGCGGCGCGTCCCGCCAAGTCGGCGCCGACGGCCTCGAGTGGAACGCCATGGGCGCCCAGGTCATCTTCCGCAACAACCGGGGCATCGTCGTCGATCCGCGGCGCGGCTTTGCCGCCCAGGCGCAGATGGGCGGCTTCGACCCGTTCGACACGCCCATCCCCGCGCCCGAGAGCGACGCGCAGATCGTCAAACGCCTCGAGTCCATCGAGCAACGCCTGGCCGCGGAGACCGAGGGGGCCGACGACAACCCCGGCGCCGAGAACATCGTCGTCCGCCCCAACCCGGCGCAGCCCCCCAACCCCTTCGGCGCCTCGATCCCGCCGGCGGAGCAGCTCCGCATCGTGCGCCGGGCGATCGCGGCGATCCGGGCGCAGCAGGCCGAGGATGCCGCCGGCGAGGCCCAGGCCCAGGTCGACGCGCAGGGCGGCTGATCGCCGAGCACTCCGGCGCCTGATCCGCTCATCACGCTCCCGGTCTTCAGCGCCGGGAACGGTCCATCAACCCGCGCAGCGCCCGACGCGCGCGACGCGTCTCGTCGTGCGCGGGCTCGTCGGCCTCGGCCAGGCGCAGCGCCCGTTCGCATTTGTCGAGCACCTTGTTCATGCCGGCGGGCGATCGGTCGAAGAGGTCCGTCAGGTTGTCGTAGCAGTCCGCGAGCTTGATGAGGCGTGCACGCCAGTCGGCCTTCGCCAGTTGAGCGTCGTAGGCCGCCTCGCGCTGCGCTTCGGGAAGGCGCGCGTCCTTCGTCATCGCCACGACCAGCCCGGCGACCTCTGCGCCGAAGGCCTCCGCGATCTCGTCGTAGTCCGCCCCGGTGTCCTCGATCGTGTCGTGCAGGAGCGCGCCGGCGATCGCCGCGCCGTCGGTGCAGCCGAACACGTCCCGGACCGTCATGGCGACGCGGAACGGGTGCGCGACGTACGGCGTGACGCCGTCCTTGCGCATCTGATTCCGATGGCTCCTGGCGGCGAAGCCCGCCGCCCGCTGCCATAGTTCCACGGCCTCGTCTTCGCCGGCGCGCGTCACGCGGCCTCCTGGCCGAGGCTCGAACGCATGAACGCGTCGAGGTACCGGTCCGTGAAGACGTCCACCGCCGAGGAGGTGTCGGACGGCGAGAGCCCCCAGCAGCACGCGATGTTCTGATGCTGCTCCAGATCCATCTGCACCATGAGCACGTCGTCGATCACGAACGCGCTCGGCAGCTTGTCCGCGAGGTAGGCCGAAAGCGCGTTGACACCCGGCCCGCCCACCGCCACCGCCGGACGCTCACGCAGCGACTGATCGTTGAGGTACCACACGTCGGAGCAGACCAGGGGCAGGAGCGGGCGCGGGCCGCCGGTCGGGAACCGCTGGTCGAGCCACCCGATCATCCTCTGACGCAGGCGGTACGCGATGGTGCGATCGAACATCTCCGCCTTGGGGTGCGCCCCCACGACGATCAGCACGAGCGCATCGACATCGATCTCGGTCCCTTCGTCGGCAAACTCATCGTCGTGGCCGGGCATGCGGGCAGTCTAGCAGTCCGCGCCGATCGATCGGGCTGCACACGCTCACACGTCTTCCGGGGCTTGCTCGCCCGGCACACGGACGCGCACGTTCCGTCGACCGTCGAGCGGACCGTTGGGCGAACGCCACCGGGCGATGAGGATGCGCACCCGGAGAATGAGCATCGCGAGCACGACCACCACTGCCGCCGCGACGAGGATGGGAAGCACCAACAGGCCCGACACCACCAGCACGATCATCGCCAGGCCCTTGCCGAGGTTGGAGGACAGCCGTTCGGGGATGGACCCGATCCTGTCCGCCCAATCCTGGAATCGCCCGGCCATTTTCAGTTATTCCTGAAATTACTGTGGTTCGTGGAAATTCAAGGGCTACGCTTGCTCCATGGGCCACACACCCCCCCATGACCGACACGCCCAGCCCGCTCCAAGCGTAGGGCCGACGATGCATCGCTCCCCGACGGGCGGAGGTTCGATCTCTCACCGGGAACTCGAACAGGTCCGCGACCGGTTCATCAGCGCCTGGGGCCAGATGGCCAGCGCCTGGGGCGTTTCGCGCACCATGGCCGAGGTCTTCGCGCTCCTCTTTGTCCGCGGCGAGGCGATGAACACCGACGAGGTGATGGAGCGGCTGAGCATCAGCCGCGGCAACGCTTCCATGTCGCTCCGCTCGCTCGTCGAGTGGGGCATCGTCTCGCGCGTGCACCGGCGCGGGGAGCGCAAGGAGTTCTTCGCGGCCGAGCAGGACGTCTGGGCGATCTCGCGCAAGGTCATGCGTGAGCGCCTCCGGCGCGAGATCATGCCGCTGCTCACCACGCTGCACGAGATCCGCGATTCGACGGAGGCCGTGCACGGGGCGGCCGCCGGCGCTCCGGCGACGCCCGACGCGCCGGTCTCGAAGGATGAACTGCAGCGCCACAACGAGCGGCTCGACGCGATGCTCGAACTCATCCAGACCATCGACCGCCTGGGCGAACGGTTCGTCGGCGCCGAGGGCAAGGGCCTGCGCCTGGCCGCGAGCGTGCTCGCCAAGATCGTGTGAAGCCGGACCGCCACGCCATGACCACGATGCACCCCATCGCGAGATCGACGCCGGCAACGCCGCCGGAGACGGCGCAGTGCACCGAGTCTGCGCCGCGCCTGTCGTGGCTTCGGGTCGCGTGGTCGATCGAACCCAGCGCCCTGCTGCGGGGCGCGCCGGGGGTGCGGGACTGGGCGAGCGCCGCGGGCCTGAGCGCCGAGCGCCTGCGCATCGAGAGCCGGTGCGCCGCGGTCCAGTCGGCCGCGCCTTCCGCCGGTGCGCCCCGATCGGAGGCCACGCTGATCGTCGAACGGCGCGAGGCGGGCGTCGTGGCGGTGCTGCGCGTGAGCACTCCGCACGCCGGGAAGGGCCCGGGGATTTCGGAACTCCCGCTCGTCCGGGCCGTCGCGCCGGCGTGGCGGACGAGCACGCCGGCGCCGCTGCTGCGCCTGATCCACGCCGACGCCCCGGGCGTGCTGCGGCTGAGCGTGCTGCACGACCTCGCGAGCGGTCGGGCCGAACTGCTCCTGAGCGCATCGCCGCTGCTGACGGACCGGCTCGGGCTCGCGGGCGGCACGTTCGACGCGCCGCGTCTGGAGGTCGCCACCTGAAGGCCCGGAGCGCTAGTGGCAGGCCTTGCCGCCGCCGGGTTTCTTCGGAGTGGAAGTCGGCACGCCCTCGCCCCCCTGCGCCGAGATCGTGAGTTTCACGCGCGTCCGCGGCGCCTTGCCGCGGCGCCACGAGCGCGGCAGCATCGCGCGCACGAGCCACACCACCGCCGCCAGCACCAGGAGGCTCGAGACATAGAACTGCCAGTCATGCCAAGGAAAGCCGTTCACGTTCCCGCCTTTCGCGCGTCCCGACGCCGTGCGCGTCGCCCGCGGCCCGGGGCCGCTCCGTTCCCTCCGGCGTCTTAGTCCCAGGTGATCTGCGTTCCGACGCCCGCGTCGGTGTAGATCTCCAGCAGCAGCGAGTGGGGCACGCGCCCGTCGATGATGTGGGTCTTGGGAACCCCGCCGGCCATCGCCACCAGGCACGCCTCGACCTTGGGCAGCATGCCCTCGCCGATCACGCCGGAGGCGATCATCGCGTCGATGTCGCGGCGTGTGAGCGTCGAGGCGTACGAGTTGGGGTTCTTCGGGTCGGTGCGGATGCCGTGCGTGTCGGAGCAGACGACGAGCTTCTCGGCCTTGAGGGCCGCGGCGACGTGCCCCGCCGCCGTGTCGGCGTTGACGTTGAGTTTGGAGACCTTGTCGTGATCCGCCGGCGACTCGCCGGACTGTCGCGCGATCGCCACCGGCGCGATGACCGGGATGAACCCGTCCTCGCACAGCGCGCTGAGCAGGATCGTGTTCACCTCGGTGACGGTGCCGACCAGCCCGAGGTCGATTTTCTCTCCGCCCTGACCCTGGAGGTACATCCGCTCGGCGAAGAGCACGCACGACCCGAGCGAGTGCAGCCCGATGGCCCGCGCGCCGGCGCCGGTCAGGTCTTCGACCAGTTCACGGTTGACCTCGTGCACCAGGATGCGCTCGGCGATCTCGAGCGTCCGGGCGTCGGTGTAGCGTCGCCCCTGGATGAACCGGGCCTGGAGCCCGGCCTTGTCCATCGCGGCCGTGATCGACTTGCCCCCGCCGTGCACCACCACCGGGCGCATGCCGACCGCGCTCATGAACGCGATGTCGGCCATGAGGGCCCGCATCTTGGCGCGGTCCTCCTGGATCGATCCGCCGACCTTGACGACGACGACCTTCCCGCGGAAGCGGGTGATGTACTGATGGGCCTCGACGAGGGCGACGGCCTTCTCGGTCGCGATATTCATGGGCGGGAGTTTAGGAACGGTGGAACCGGGGGGGATCCGCCGCGATGCGCCGGCGAGCGATCCGCGGCGCAATCGGCGGTCAACATCTCCGCCGCCGCGCCCTACAGTCGCGCGGTCGGCGATGGTCGCCGACGCGCGGTCTGCGTCGCGCCGGAATCTCCGGGGCGAACCGTCGTCCCGCGAACCCTTCCCCGGCGCCGACGCCGCCCACCCGGTCTCACGCGGAAACGGAGCAGACCATGCGCGTGCTCATGCTGGGGTGGGAGTTCCCGCCGTTCATCGCCGGGGGCCTGGGCACCGCGTGCTACGGCCTGACCAAGGCGCTCGACCGGCTCGGGCAGGAAGTCATCTTCGTCCTGCCGCGCGCCATCGACCGCGTCCACACCGGCGCCGGCGCGGGCGGGCACGCCGCCCACGTCAAACTCCTCAGCCCCGAACCCCGGGCGGCGGAGTCCTCCTCGCGGCGCGTCGAGTCCTTCGGCATCGGCTCTCGCACCGTGAAGCGCAACGGCGCCGACTTCGCCGGCCAGGGTCTGCCCCCCGACTTCGAGCCCGGCGCGAGCATCGAGGGCTTCGAGCACACCGTCTTCAGGTCCGTGCCGGCCTCGTTCTTCAGCCCCTATCCCGGCGGCATGGTGGACGCATGGGAGGGCAGCGGGCGGCACTGGATGGACCTGCTCAACGCGCTCGCCGGCGTCGGCGTGCGAGAGCCCGGCGCCGCGGGTCACGCGCCCCCGGTGCTCCGCGAGGCCGCGGCCATCGCCGGCGCGCTCGGCGGGACCGTGCGCGAGTCGGCGATGCCCGGCGTGGTGGACCCCTCCGGCGGACGGGGCGCCGGCGGCGGGCCCGCCTACGACGGCGACATGATGATCGCCGTCGAGCGCTACGCGCGCCTGGTCGTCGCCATGTGCCGCAACGAGCGCTTCGACGTCATCCACGCGCACGACTGGATGACCTTCCCCGCGGGGATCGCGCTCTCGCAGGTGGCCGGCAGGCCGCTGGTCGTCCACGTGCACTCCACCGAGTTCGACCGGGCGGGCGAGAACGTCAACCAGCAGGTCTACGACATCGAGCGCCGCGGCATGCACGCCTCGACGCGGGTCATCGCCGTGAGCGAACTGACGCGCTCGATCTGCCTGCAGAGGTACGGCGTCGAGGGTTCCAAGGTCGAGGTCGTGTACAACGGCATCGACACCGAGCAGCACCAACCCACGAGCGAGGACACCATCCAGCCCCAGGACAAGATCGTGTTGTTCCTCGGGCGCATCACGATGCAGAAGGGGCCGGAGTACTTCATCCGGGCGGCCAAGCGCGTCCTGGAGCGAGTCAAGGACGTGAAGTTCGTGGTCGCCGGCTCGGGCGACATGGCCCTGCGGATGATCGACGAGGCCGCCCACCTGGGCATCGGGCACAGGGTGCTCTTCACCGGGTTCCTGCGGGGCAAGGACGTCGACCGCGTCTTCCAGATGGCCGATGTGTACGTCATGCCCAGCGTCAGCGAGCCCTTCGGCATCGCGCCCCTCGAGGCGATGCGCAACGACGTGCCGGTGATTATCAGCAAGCAGAGCGGCGTGAGCGAGGTGCTCACGCACGCGCTGAAGGTCGACTTCTGGGACATCGACGAGATGGCCAACAAGATCGTCGCGGTGCTGCGCCACGAGCCCCTCGGACGCACGCTCCGCGAGCACGGGGCGTTCGAGGTGCGCAAACTGACCTGGGAAGGGGCCGCGGCCCGGTGCACCCAGATCTACGAACGCGCGGTGCGGATCGCGCGGGGCGGCTGACCCCTCGCCCCCGTCCCCTCCTGCTGCCGTCCCGGCCACCGCAAGCCCAAAACAACCGTGCCCCGGCGCGGGGGCCGGGGCACGGCGGAAACTCGATCTGCAAGCCGCCGGGATTACTTGGCGCGCTTGTAGGTGATCGTCATCTGCATCTCTTCCTTGCCCGTCTCCATGTTGGGCATGTAGAAGTCCATGCGGTAGGTGTTCTCGTCGACGATCGTGGTGATCTCGCGCCAGTTGGTGAGTTTCTCGGTCATCGGGCAGTGGTACTGGCCGGTCCAGGAGTACTCGTTGCCCTTCTCGTTGAGCTTGCCGGTCATCGTCATCATCGCGGTCGACATCGAGTCGACCCACATGCTCTCGAACATCTTCGAGACGTTGTTGTAGCCGACGAGGGACATGCCGGTGAACTTCTCGCCCATCATGTCGCCCTCGAAGGTCATCTTCGAGTAGCGCCCGTCGTAGATCATCTCGCCGACGGCCGAGCCCTTGGAGACGTGCGTCTCGCCGTTCATGATGTGCGAGATCTCGCAGTCCCACTTGCCGCTGAACCAGGCGAGTTTCTTGTGCATCTCGCCCGGCATGCCGGCGGCCATGCACTTCTGCATCATCTCGGCCATCTTGTCGCCGCCGGCCGGCATGGCGTGCTTGTCGTCCATCTTCTTCGTGCCGGCGGCCGTCTTCGGGGGCTCGCCCGCGCCGAGCATCAGCGCGCCGCCGAAGCCGATCGCGCCCGCACACACCGCCACCAGACAGATCTTGCAGTTACCCATGTTCGACACTCCGTTGTTCTTCGTGCTCGTGCGTTTTCCCGCGAGCGATCCGGGCGGACTCTGGCCCAGCCGCGCACGCGGCTCGGGCACTCCGGCTGCCTCCCCTGTCGGTTCCGCCCCCGCGCGTCGAACACACTCGCCTTGGACGCGCCACGACCAATCAGAGTCCAAACATAACTCAAAGATAGCCGATTTCGGCGCGTGGGTCAACGACATCGCGCCGCCGCGCCGAGGGGCCTCGGGAACGGTCCGAGCGCAACTTCTCGCATCTCAGGCACTTGAGTCACGGGCAGCCGTACTGGAACCCGTAGAAGAACGTGTCCAGAAACTCGAACAGATCGTCCGGTCCGACGCCGTTGAGCAGATCGACGTCGCCCAGGCACGCGCTCGAGAACCACGCGTCGATGAAGCCGAAGAGATCGCCCAACTCGACCCGGCCATTGTGGTTGAAATCGGCGGGGCACGCTGCACAGGCCGGCGCAGACGGGAGCGGGTAGTCCGGCGTGTACAGATTCCACGAGACCGTCGTCCACGCCGAACTGGTCGTCGACACGATCCCCACGACTTTGAACTGGTGGACGCCCGAGACCGGATCCGTGCACGACGTCTCCACAAGGACCGGCGAGCCGGAGTCGAGGTAGTTCGGCAGGATCCACGACTCTCCGGCGGGGGCCGCGGGGCACGAGTAGCACACCCCGACACCCGAGGGCGAGGTGCACGGATTGATCGTGATGCAGCACAGCCCCGGCACCTGCGCGGGCAGCGGGCCCGCCTTGACCATCAGGGTCGACGAGTTGCCCTGGCGGAAACACGGCCCCTGGTATCCCCAGCCCGCGACCAACGCGCGCGAACCCGAGGTCGGCAGGCCCAAGGCGCTCGTCTCGACCGGGATGGGGTCGATGTAGTCGATGGGCGTTTCGAGTTTGCCCACCAGCATGTCGACGCTCGTGTTTCCCGGGCGCACGAACTCGTGGATCCAGACCTGGGTGTAGATCCCGTGGCAGGGCTGATTCCACGGATAGGAGTAGTAGTTGATCGCGTCGCCGTTGGCCGCGCGCCGGAAACGGACCTTGAAGCGGTGCGAACCCGGGGCGGGGAGCGGGTCGTTGGCGCTGGCGAGGACGGAGTGTCGTGCGATGAGCACGGTGTCGCGCGAGATCAGGACGGCGCTCCCCGAGATGTTCTGGCTGCACGGCTGGGTGTTGTCGAGAGCCGCGAGCAGCAGGCCGACGGCGTCGAATCGCCGATCGGCGCAGCTGGGTTCCACGCCGCCGACCACGGCGCGCGAGGGCATCGCCAAACACAGGCACGCCGCGAAGGCGGCCGCGAGCGACACGAATCGGGGTATCTGCTGCATCTGCGCCGTCCTCCGGACGAACGCCGCGGGCGCTGAGCGTTCATGGCTCATGCCGGTTTCCTTGTGATTGCAACTCGGGTTCTTGGAGAAAACGCCGTGCTGCGCTGTGAGACCTGCGGCGGACGAGAACGGACGGTGGCACGGACGCCGGACCGTCACGAGAAACTCTGCATGTTCGGGGGCGAGACCCGGGAGTCGTTCGAGTGTGCGAAGGGCCCAGTATCGCGAAAAGAAGGGTAAAAGCAAAGGGCGCAGGCGAGAACGACCGCATCGATACGACGGTTTCCGGACGTCCTGTTGCACCCGCGTGCGAATTCCCGCGGCCCGGGCACGTCGCACGTGAAAATTATAGGACGTTGCCCGTTTTTTCGCTCAAAAAAGGCCTAGATCGGCAGGCGCTCGCAGATCGACAGGCCGAACGCGTCGAGCCCGGGCAGTTCGGCGCGGCTGTTCGTGAGCAGGCGGAGCCGGCTCAGCCCCAGTTCCCGCAGAATCTGGACCCCCACGCCGTAGTCCCGCATGTGCGGGGGCACATCCGAGGCCCTGATCGGGGCCGAACCGGGCGAAACGATGGCGGACGAAGTGTCGGGTCCGCCGGGCGAAAACCCGGCCTGGGCCGGGGTTTGCAGACGCTGCTCCAGTTCGGCCGTCCCCTTGGCGCCGGCAAAGGCCGAGTCCGGCGGCGACGTCGGGCGCAGGTACACCAGCGCTCCGCCGCGCCCGGCAGCGGCCTCGGCCTGCAGCGCCCGCATCGCGTTGTGCAGTGTCTGGGCGGTGGGAACTCCCCCGCCCGAGGCCTGCCCTGGAGATGAGTCGAGGTCGAGGAAGACATCGCCCAGAAGATGCCGCCGGTGCACGCGCACGAGCGTGGGTTCCGGGTGCGGCACGACGCGCCCGCCGGCGTCGAGCGCCCCCACACCGCCGACGCACAAAGCCAGATGGGGCAGCGGATCGACCACGCTCTGGAACGCGATGAGGTTGAACTCGCCCAGGCTCGTGCGCAGCGGCGTGCCGCGCACCGGGTCGAGACGGCGGACCAGACTCTCCCGCGCGAGACGGTGCTGGATGATCTGCGCGACGGAGCACATCTTCAGGCCGTGCTTCCGCGCGATCACCTCGAGGTCCGGCACGCGGGCCATCTCGCCGTCCTCGCGCATGATCTCGATGATCGCCGCGGCGGGGTAGAGCCCGGCGAGGCGGCAGAGATCGAGCGAGCCCTCGGTCTGTCCGGCGCGGACGAGCACGCCGCCGTCGCGCGATCGCAGCGGGTTGATGTGCCCCGGGCGCACGAAGTCGCCGGGCCCGCTCTTGGGGTCGATCGCGAGCAGGATCGACTTGGCGCGCTCGCGGGCCGACACGCCGGTGGTGAAGCCGTGCTTCGGGTGGCCGTCGATGGAGACGGTGAAGGGCGTGCCGCGAACGCTCGTGTTGATGGACGCCTGCGGGTGCAGGTCGAGCCGCTCGCAGTCCTGCTCGGTGAGCGAGAGGCACAGATAGCCTCGCGCGATGGAGAGCATGAAGTTGATGCTCTCGGGGGTGACGAACTGCGCCGGGAGGATCAGGTCGCCCTCGTTTTCGCGGTCCTCATCGTCGGTCAGGATGACCATCTTGCCCGCGCGCAGGTCGGCGAGGCAGTCTTCGAGCGAAGAGAACGGCGCGCAGGCCGCGCCGCCGCGTGACGGTGCGGATGCGCCATTGCCGACTCCGCTCATGGGCGGGAACGGCTCGGGGGGGGACGGGACATCGGCACGCGCGGCCATCCGCCCATCGTAGAAGCACGGGGCCTCGATCGTCCTGCACGGGCACCTGGCCTGGGGCGGCGTTGGGTGCGCGGACAAGCCGGGGCCTCCTCGAGCGCGCGGGGAGGGCCCAGCATACCTGCTTCTCGTGAACGGCGTCGACCGATCGACATTACGCGCTGGCCTCGGTCACGCGCAGCACTTCCTCGATCGTCGTCTGGCCCTTGGCGACCTTGGTCATGCCGTCGGACCGCAGAGTCACCATGCCGCGCTCGATGCACAGGCGGCGGAACTCGGCGACGTTGGGGTTGCGGGCGATGATGTCGCGGAGCTGGTCGTCGACCATCAGCAGTTCGTAGATGCCGACACGCCCGGAGTAACCGGTGTTGCGGCACTTGTCGCACCCCTTGGCGACGAAGACGCCGTCGGGGTCCATGCCCTGCATCGAGAGGTACTCGACGAGGTCCTCGCTGGGCTTCTCGTTGGCCTTGCAGTGCTGGCAGAGGCGCCGGACCAGTCGCTGCGCCAGAACCGCCCGCACCGCCGCGCCCACCAGGAACGGCTCCAACCCGATGTTCACCAGTCGCGTCACCGAGCCCGGCGCGTCGTTGGTGTGCAGAGTGGAGAGCACGAGGTGGCCGGTGAGCGCGGCCTGCACCGCGGTGCTCGCGGTCTCGAGGTCGCGGATCTCGCCCAGCATGATCACGTCCGGGTCCTGGCGCAAGAGGGCCTTGAGCGCCTTGGCGAAGGTCATCCCGATCTTCTCGTGCGTCTGCGTCTGCGTGATGCCCTCGAGGTGGTACTCCACCGGGTCCTCGACGGTCGAGATGTTCATCGCGTTCTTGTCGAGCGTCCGCAGCGAGGCGTAGAGCGTCGTCGTCTTACCCGAGCCGGTCGGGCCGGTGACGAGCACGATGCCGTGCGGCTCGTCGATGGCCTTCCTCCACATCGTCAGCGCATCCTCGGAGAACCCCAGGTCCTCGAGGTTCACGTTGATCGACTTGGTGTCGAGGATGCGCATGACGGTCTTCTCCCCGTGCCCGTTGGGCAGGGTGGACATGCGCAGGTCGAGCTTGCGGCCGCCGACGGTGCACCGGATGCGCCCGTCCTGCGGCAGGCGGCGCTCGGAGATGTCCAGGTTCGCCATGATCTTCAGGCGTGACGTGATCGCGCTCGCCATGCCCGCCGGCGGGTTCATCATCTCGAAGAGCACGCCGTCGATGCGGAAACGGACCTTGAGTTTCTTCTCGGCGGGCTCGATGTGGATGTCGCTCGCGCCCTCCTTGATCGCGGTCTGGATGATGTAGTTGACGTAGCGGATGACCG
>ERZ795060.2118-NODE-2118-length-20916-cov-5.491491_pt1 | contig 20916 bp, 19 predicted proteins | sample MGYA00375144_ERZ795060 | MGnify/ENA primary metagenome ERZ795060 (study PRJEB30189, sample SAMN05720157) | activated sludge metagenome | isolation source: anaerobic digester from wastewater treatment plant | place: Japan | collected 2015-05-15 ...
AACAATACGACACTTTAACAAAGAAGTGTTCCGAGCTGGAGCTTAAGCTGCAGCAGGATATCCAGAATCTGGAAGCGGAAAAAAATCAGCTGGCGGCTGACCTTCGAAAAGCCGAGCGGCTGGCTCAGCAGTATCAGGCGCAGGCCGACAGCTGGAAAGGCCTGCTGACAGGCTTTGAACAAAGCATTCGCAACCTGCAGGCCACGCTGAGCCAAACCCAACAGCAGCTGGATCAGGCCCGTGCACAAGGCATCAAAGACCAGAAGGAATTGAATCAGATTACAGCCTATTTGCACGAAAAAATCGTTCAGCTTCAGTCGATGGAGGCAGAACGGCGGCGTCTTTTGGAACAGAAACAGGAACTGGAAAACCAGATTTCCTCCGTGGGCATAGGCATTCGTGAGGCCATACCGGTTACTCCGCTGGCGAAAACAGCTGCAGTTCCGGCCACGCTGCCGGCGGCATCCGATATTAAAGGTCTGGTCACCGAGGTGCAAGAGAATCTGATCACCCTATCGGTTGGTTCGGCAGACGGGGTTAAGGAAAAGATGGTGTTTCATATTACCCGCGGCGATCGGTTTTTGTGTGATGTCATCATAACCGATGTCGATATCAATCAAAGTGCCGGCGTGCTGGATTTGGTCCAGCAGCGTCCGCAGGTCGGCGATACAGCAAGCACCCAGTTGTAAGACAGGAATACGATGGCGAAAAAAAATACAAGTCCAAGCAGTGATGTTTATACCGCGATACTTGCACTGGCATGCTTAGCAGCGTTGGCCGCCGTGGTGTTTATAACAATCAAATGCATCACCTATTACGGCTCTGACGCGGTGTTTAAGATCGCTTCGGCCCCGCGATAAGCATGAACGCCGGCAGGAAAATTCAGGCAGGTCCAAGCGGTTCTTGAAATGTTCAAAAGCGGAGCATAACGTGCCGGCAACCCAATTTGAAGGGATTCACAGTGATACTGGATACAATTCTCGGCTGGTTCAGCAAAGACATGGGGATTGATTTGGGCACGTGCAACACACTGGTGTGTGTTCGCAATGAAGGGATTGTCCTGAATGAACCCTCCGTCGTTGCAGTGCGGCGGGGAACCAATCAGGTTCTCAACAACGGCGAAGCAGTGGGTCTTGTAGCCAAAGAAATGCTGGGAAAAACGCCGGGTTCCATCACTGCCATTCGCCCCCTCAAAGACGGCGTCATCAGCGATTTCGAAATCACCGAGGCAATGCTGAGCTATTTTATCCGGAAAGTGCACGGCCGCGGCGGCTTGTTTCGTCCGCGCGTGGTGATTGCGGTTCCCAGCGGCATTACGGCTGTCGAGCGGCGCGCGGTTATAGACAGCGCCGAGCGTGCCGGCGCCCGCAAGGTGTTTTTGGTGGATGAACCTATGGCGGCCGGCATCGGGGCGGGCTTGCCTGTAACCGAACCAACCGCATCGATGATTGTTGATATCGGCGGCGGAACCACTGAAGTGGCAATTATCAGTTTGTCCGATATCAGCACCTGTGAATCCATCCGCATCGGCGGCGATAACTTTGACGAAGCCCTGATAAACCATCTCAAGCGAACCTATAACCTGCTGATTGGAGAACCCCGCGCTGAAATGGTCAAGATTCAAATCGGTTCGGCGGCCCCTCTGGAGCAGGAAATGACGATGGAGATAGCCGGCCGCGATACGATATCGGGTCTGCCCCGCAAGATTGTCATTACCAGTGAGGAAATACGCGAGGCATTCAAAGAACCTATTGCCGGGATTATTGAAACAGTGATGCGCACATTGGAGCGTGCCGAACCCGAGCTGGCTGCCGACCTGATTGATAACGGCGTTACGATCTGCGGGGGCGGTTCACTGCTCCGCGGAATGGATAAGGTGCTTTCCAATGCCACCGGACTCAAGGTGGTACACGCCGAAGACCCGCTGACTTGTGTTGCCCGCGGCACCAGCGTCTATCTGGAAAATCTGGAAATCTGGAAAGACACGCTGGATCAAGGATGGAGCTGAGTCCGCAAAAAACTGCGGCCGGTTTATCTCGATCGAGATATGGTGAGGGGCAATAGCCCAAGAGAATCCCTGTTATGGCCGGCAAACATATTCACTTTTCAAACACAAGCTTATTCTTCTCTTTCCTGACAGCAGGTTTGATTCTTCTGCTGCTGCCGCATCAAACGACGTCTAAAATCAGTCTTCTTTTTTATTCTGCCTTTGAAAAAGTGCTTCGGCTGGGTCGGGATGTGCAGCTGGAGGCATTGCGTCTGCATCCGGGACAGGAGGAAAATGTCAGCCGGTACGAATACGAGAAACTCTGGAAAAATTACAAGAACCTTCATGCCCAGCTGATGCAGCTTCATCGGGACTACGAAGCTCTTGCGTATCTCCGTACCGCCCTGCCGCTGCCGGGCAGCGGTCTGGTGCTGGCGGCAGTTACCGGAGCGGCCAGTCCATACAGCCACGAAATTATTATCAACAAAGGCAGTACAGCAATGATTCGACCGGGGCAGTATGTTTTATCGGAACAGACCCACTGCGTCGTCGGGATTGTGGAGGAAACATCGGAACATGCCGCCCGGGTACGGCTTTTGACAGATGCCAACCAGAGCATTGAAGTCCGCATCAGGCGGGAAGGCACCGATAAAGATATCGGGGCTATCCTCTTCGGCAGCTCCAAAGGGCTTTGCAGGATTTCCATGATTGACCGCCAGCAGGATGTTCGCGAAGGAGACACGGTTTATGCAGCCAGCCGGCCGGGCAAGCTGGAAGTCCCGATGGTTATCGGAGAGGTTATTTCTGTTCAGCCGGATGAACTGCATCCGCTGCTGTGGGATATCACGGTCATGCCGGCGGAAGACATGACCCGGCTGGATTCCGTTGCCGTTATTGTCGCTGATGAGATGCTCTTACTGCGCAAGGAGTAATTGGCTGCATGCGCTGGCCGACTTTTTTTGTCATCGTGTTTGCGTGCACCCTGCTGGAGGCAGGCAATCTGCTGACTGTCTTCTCTACCGGAGGATGGTACATTCGTCCCAGTCTCCTTATTACCGTACTGGTTTATTATGCCCTCAGCACCCGCACCCGGCAGGCCATCGTCTGCTCCTTTCTGATTGGCTTTGCGGCCGATTTGGCGGCTGGTTTGATTGGCCCGCATACAGTCTGCTGCGGAGGGCTGGGACTCCTGCTCAATCAAGTCCGCCAGCTGCTGACTGTTCGGCAGGCACTTTATCGAGCCGGAATCATTTTTGCTGTTTATCTGACAGCCGAAACTTTCACCCTCTGGCTGGGAATGCTTAAAGTGCGTCAAACAATTCCCTACTCGACTGTGCTGCTGACGGGACTTTATTCGGCGGTCATAAGCCCGCTGCTTTGGTCCTTCTTATCCATCCTAAACAGAGGAGCAGGCACAAGGGAAAGCCTGTCCGGTCTGAATGAATAACGATGTATCACTTTCGCCTTAAAATCTTTATTCTGCTCTGTCTGGCCGGTCTGACAATCGCTGTCAGCCGGCTTATGATTCTGCAAATCTGTCATGTCCAGCAAGCCCGTGAGGAAGTCGAAAAACTGCGCATCCTTGTTCCGCAGCAGCGTCCTACGATTCGCGGACGGATTTTGGACCGCAGCGGCAATCCGGTCGCTTTGGATAAGCCCGCTTTTTTTCTTCACATCAATTATGAGCTGACCCGCCTGATGGATGCCCGCTGGAGGGAAGGACGCATCCTTCGGGCCGTTACAAACAGCAAATCCCGGCAGGAGATCGAACGCGAGTTTTATGAGGAAAAATGGAAAGAGCCGCTGGAAACCCTGAATAGAACGATTGAGCTGGCTTTGCAGCTGGCGGATGCATCTCGGGAGGAAATCACAGCCAATATTCAGCAGATTAACGACTTTATCTGGGAACGGGCACGCTATATTTTCTGGCTGCGGCGCAATCAAGGACGCTCGCGGGCCGATTATCTTGCCCAGCGGGAGCTGATAAGGCCTGAAGATATTGTCGAGATTGATTTATGGGAAATGCATCAGTCGTATCCTCTAATTGAGCTGAAAACACAGAATGACCTGCTGCGTGCCCAAGTGGAGCTGCTGGGCATTCAAGAACTGGAGATTAAAACAGAAGCCAAACGTTATTATCCCTATGGGGCAGCCGCCTGCCAGATTATCGGCTGGGTCGCCCCGTGGCAGGAGCACGAAATCGAGCAGTTTGAGCATGATAAATACATGAGCTATCAGGAGGGGGAAGTTATCGGCAAAAGCGGGATAGAAAAAATCTATGAATCCGTTCTGCGCGGCCGGCGCGGCGAGGTCACTTATGACCGGGACGGCAATCTTCTGGAACGGATTGAACCGCAGTACGGCCGGGACGTGCAGCTGACGATTGATATGGATTTGCAGCAGAAAATCGAAAAACTTTTGGCCGACAAGAGGATGCCTCACGAAGGCAAACCCAGCGCTGCTGTGGTTTTGGAAGCAGCCAATAATGATATTCTGGCCATTGCATCCATTCCGGTATTTGATTTGAATACCATTCGCCAAAGCGACAATTACAATCGCATCTTTAATCCGCGGGATCCGAACAAGCTTTGGGAAAATAAAGCATTGGAACGGAATTATCCCCCCGGTTCAACCGCCAAGCCCCTTGTGCTGATAGCCGGTTTGGAAGAGCATAAAATCTCCCCGACGGAGCCGATTTCCTGTTCCGGATGGCATCTGCCGCCTGAGGGGTGGCCGCGCTGTCTGCTGCAGCGCAATTACGGCATCGGTCACGATGACCACTTTGCCGGCGAGGGAGGCAATATCGCACGAAATGCTATCCGGGGAAGCTGCAATGTTTATTTTTCTCAGTTAGCCAATCGGCTTAAAGGGCAGGCGCTTCAATCTTGGCTTTTTCAGTTCGGCTTGGGCCAAGATGTTCTGCTGACGCCGCTGCCGTCTGAGGCCGCAGGAAACAATACCGAGGATATCCTTCTTAACCAATCGCGCGGATGCCTGATCTATGATGTCTATCAGCCGAAAGTTCAAAACGCTTCAGAGCTTAAACCTATTCCGGACTGGGAAAAAAAATGGTGGGGAATGGGGCAAGGCAGCTTGCGGGTTACAGTGCTGCAGACAGCTAACGCCCTTTCTGCCATTGCCCGCGGGGGGATTTATAAAGCGCCCCGTCTGGTCTTCGACGACCGCGACCCGCACAACGAGCGGTACCAAAGAAGAATACCTGTTTCGCCGTCAACACTCTCTGTTGTGCGGGATGGAATGAAGGCCGTTGTTTATGAAAGTCATGGAACAGCCCGCGAGGAATTCAGAAACAGCGAACTCTTCAGTCGCGGCATAACCATCTACGGCAAGACCGGTTCGACCGAAAGACCTTATCATGCGTGGTTTGAATGCTTTGCCGAAGATAAAACCGGCAGGACCATCGTGGTGGCTGTTCTTGTAGAAGGCGGCCAGCGAGGTGCCGGGGAAGCGGCTCCGCTGGGCCATCGGATACTGTATTACTGCAACGAGGCGGGATATATAGGTGAAAAACCTACTGCTGCACCACCTGCCGGACCGGAAGCTGCTGAGAATTGATGATGCCCAGATAAGTTAGGGTGTTTTCGAGAATTTCCTTTACAACCGGTGCGGCTACACGTCCCCCGCTGTACCCTTTGCCCAAAGCGCGATTGGGTTTGCGTATAGACACCAGAACCACGACAGCCGGTTTGTCGGCCGGCGCCCCGCCGACAAAGGATGCTACATAATTGCGGGTATCATAGCCGCCCCCAGACAAAGCAATATTGGCCGTGCCGGTCTTGCCCCAGACTTGTATCTGTTCCATTTTTGCCTGATCGCCGGTTCCTTCGTTGACAACACCGACCAAGGCATTGCGTACAATCCATTGTGCCACCTCGGATTTAAGAATATAGCCCGTTCTCACAGGCGGCTGCTTATTTTCGATAACTGTCCCCTGATTATCAACAACTGCACGGACTATATGCGGTTTAATCATATAGCCGCCATTGGCCAAAATGCTGTAAGCCCGGCATATCTGGACACCGGTTACCGATATCTCATGGCCGAAGGGAATACGGGTTACGCTCCAGCCGCTCCATTGCGACAATGGACGAAGCAGACCCGGTTCTTCACCCGGCAGGTCAATACCTGTTTGCTCAGAAAATCCAAATAATTTTAAGCCCTTATACAGCTCTTTCTGACCCATTTTCAGACCGATTTTGGCCATACCGATATTGCTTGAATGAATCAGGATTTCACGGACTGAGAAAATGCCATATTGATGATTGCCAAACTCCCCAATTCGATAACGCGGCCAGTAGCCGTTTTCACAATCGAATTTTTCATTAAATCCTACAGACCCCGCATCAAGGGCAATAGCTGCAACAATGGGTTTGAAAATACTTCCGGGTTCATAGGAATCTGTTAAAATGCGGTTGCGCATTCGGTCTTGGGGAGTAGTTGAAAAAGCCGCCGGGTCATAATCGGGCAGAGATACCATCGCCAGAACGGCTCCCGTCCACGGATCCATTACCATCGCCACAGCCGATTCGGCTTGGTATTCTGTCATTTTTTTCAGCAGGGCTTCGCGGGTGAAATGCTGAATGACCGAATCGATTGTCAATACCAGATTCAGGCCATCCCGGGCTTCAATAGCTTCCTGCATTTGAGTGCCGATGGGACGACGCTGGGCATCAACGATAAAAACCTGCTGTCCCGGCTGACCGGCAAGGATATTTTCATACTGCAATTCAAGACCTGATAAGCCTGTATTTTCAGCACCTACAAATCCGAGCAGATGACTGGTTAACGACCCCGCCGGATACTGGCGAATCCAGTCGGCTTCAACACCGATGCCGGCAAGTCGACAGTGACTCAGCAAATCCCGCTGGCCGGGAGTGAGCTGGGCTTTGAGCTTGACATAGCCGGGATTTCGGCTTTCTTCAATAATCCGGCAAATCTCATAGCCGGGCATATTCAGGATATCCCGAAGAGCCGAGGCGGCCACTTGTATCTGGTCTGGATATTCACGCAGGCGGCGCGGTTCGGCAAATGCGTTCCATGTCTTAACGCTGGCGGCCAGTACTCGACCGCGAGAATCAAGAATAAGCCCCCGGCGCGGCTTATCTGGAACAACGGCGTTCTGCTGCCTGCGGCTGACTTTATCAAACGTCTCTTTTTGATAGTACTGCAAATCAAACAGACGCCATATCAGTCCTCCAAAGGCCGGCAAAATCAGCACTAAAAACAGCCCGAGCAGCCAGCGTTCGCGTCGAGAGTACGTCATTGCATACCGCCTTTCTTAGCCGAATCATCTGGAGGAGGCAAGGGAGGCAATCCAGCCGGATTGACCAGATATTCAAAACGAAGCTGCTTCTGCCAGAGCTGCTGGCGAAGGTTTTTCTGCTCTACCTCCGCACTGCGATATTGATTGAACATCCGGCTGGCGGAAGTCCGCAAAAAAATGGTAAAAACCAAACATGCCGTTATGGAAAAGACAACAAAAATGACTCGCAATCGCGACATCCGGCTGGGCTCATCGAGCGGGGATTTTTAAGGTCATGCCTGCGGCCACATCGTCCGCATTCTTGATGCGGTCTTTGTTGAGCTGAATAATTTCATTGTAGCGCTTGCCGTCGCCCAAGGTCTTCTCGGAAATAGACCACAAACTGTCACCTTGCCGCACCACATATTCAGATACCTTCTTGGTATCCTCTTTGCCTGCTCGTTCCAAAAGCGAAGAAAACTTACTCAGAAGCGTCTCAGAAGGCTGAGAAACCGAAGGTTGCGGTGCTCCCAGCAGTTCGTCCAGCGGAGGAATAACCAGTTTATCTCCTGCCTGAATATGATCGGGGGATTTCAAGGTCTTTGCATTTGTCTCATATAGTTTCTGAATAACCAGTCGGCGATTGCCGTCCTCTTTGCCGTAATATTTCTGCGCAATAGAAGACAGATGCTCGCCTGATTGCACAATATGGGTTTTAAACTTTTGCGAAACCGGCTGTACGGAGCGGGAAGCCGGCTGCACTGCTTGGATACCTGATTCCTGTTTCGGAGCAGGGACCGGCGTAACTGCTGCCGCAACTTCGGTTTGGACTTTCATTTGCGGCTGAGATACCGTTTCTAAAGATTGCTGCGGTATGGGCTGGGCAGAGGAATCAATAACTAAAACTTCATTGGAGGGCTCTGTCTGGCGCAGCTCAATTTGAGGACGGAGGCGATGAATCGCTTCGGTCAAGCTGTTATCAATAATCAGTTCTGAACTCCCAGAGGCGGTAATAGCCGCATCAAGGGGCTTTGAGTCGTTCTGACGCACAAAATTGGGCAGTCCATTGACCAGAAATGCAATAATAACAATAAAAAACAGCCCCAACAGCAATCCTATTTTCGCATCAGCAGTCATTTTGAAAACTCCTTTTCTCATCTCACAAACATCTGGCAATCCGCAACTTTGCACTTCTGGCTCTCGGATTTTGAGCAACTTCCTGTGCATCCGCTACGATTGGTTTTTTGGTTATGATCTCATACCGTCCGTCCGCATGATTTTTTCGAAAATTGTTTTTAACCCGTCCGTCCTCCAGACTGTGAAAACTGATAACTGCAATCCATCCGCCCGGCTTGAGCAAAGCGGGTGCAGTCTCCAGCAGCCGATCCAGATTTTCTAACTCTCTGTTGACAGCGATCCGCAGAGCCTGAAATGTCCGTGTAGCCGGATGAATCCGCCCCGCATGGGGCCTTTGCTTCAGTGCCCGGCATACCAGCTCTGCCAATTCCGTGGTTGTTGTTAATTTTCGAACCGAACGCTGCTGGACGATGAATCGAGCTATCCTCCGTGATGCTCGATCCTGTCCATACCTATAAATCACGTCTGCCAGCTCCGTCTGGCTCAGCTGATTTACTAAATCCGCTGCCGTTGTCGTCAGCCGGTCATCCAGCCGCATATCCAGCGGCATCGGCTTTTGAAAGCTTAAACCCCGCTGGACATCGTCCATCTGGGCCGAACAAAAACCGAGATCCGCCAAAATAAAATCCGCCTTGTCAATACCCTGCTGCCGGAGAACAGTGCTGATATCTGCAAAGTTCTCCCGCAGCAGAAGCACCCGACAGGCCAGCGGGGACAGGGATGAACGGGCTCGACGGATACACTCTGCATCAACATCAAGCCCGACCAGCAATCCCTCCGGGCCTAAGCGGCGGCCGAACTGCCGGCTGTGACCTCCATGTCCAACCGTGGCATCGACCATAATCCCATCCGTGGGAAACTGAACGATATCCAGAAGCGGTTTCAGCAGCACCGGAATATGTTCCGCCGGCAGCGGCTCATCTATCCCTTTGTCCTGATGAACCGACATCGGACACTCCGGATTGTCAAAGAAACCATTAATTTACAACCGCCGTCAGATGGGAAGCCATCATTGCCTCCACATCCGGCGAAAACGCGATCGAGTCAAAAATCGGGTCGGCACTTTTTAACTGCTGGAGGCGTTCGGCCAGCAGTGCCGCACAAGACAGCACCTGCTCATCCACCGGACGCCGCCCGGTCAGTCCCTGTTGAAGCACTTCTACTGGATTGTTTGTTTGTGTCTTCATAAGGAGTTCTCCCTAACGTTCCAAATCCTGGCCCTGCCTTTGCAGCTGGGCTTGGCGTGCCTGAGCCACCTGTGTATGAAATTGGCTGAGATTATCTTCCAGATAATGCTCCCAGTCTTCCGTATTCCATATCTCAATATGGTCACGGACCCCTACCAGAGTCAATGCCGTACCCAGATTGGCTCGTTTTCTTAACTTTTCATTGATTAACAATCGTCCCTGCCGATCCAACTCGACCTTGCTGGCCAATGCAAAGCTGAGCCGCTCGAAAGCAACTGCTTCGTCCGGGGCGCCTGTCCGTGGCGCACCGGCAAGGGCGATCTGCTCGAAATATTCATCCGGGTATAAACACAAAATGCCGTTGGAACCCATGGTAAGATAAAAATTGCAGCCGTATTTCCGGATATCGATTTGACTTCGGAGTTTGTTTGAGATAAATAGCCGATTCTTCTCATCGATTGTATGTTCGTATTCGCCGGTCAACAGCAGCATCGTACTTGTCCCACAGCTAATATTGTTTGTGGGAATTATTACCACTTATTCCCACAATGTCAACAAGTAAACATCGGTTTTTTTCAAAAATATGTTAAAAAAATCTTCCGAGATAAATATCCAAAATCTCGTCTAAAACAAGAAAATTACCATATATAGTGCCCAAAAATAGACAATGGCCACTACATATAGTTTGTATGAATTTTCTAACAGGTGCCGGCAAGAAAGCGGGGAAAATTTTGTAAAAATTTCAGATTTTGAAGGTTATCTGTTAATAAACTTTCCCACTTTATATACCTTCTGGTGAAAAAATGGTGAAATATCCCATTGCGACGCCATTAAAAACTATATCGGACAGCCGCATAAATATTAGAGTTGTTCTCAAATTGGGAAAAAAATGTGTGCGGATGGTCTCCAAAAAAGATATTGGCTCCAGTTTCCACCGATAAGGTATCAGTAGCTTTGTAATGGATATTCGGCCGCAGATAGACATCGCTGTCGCTGGGAGAGTAATAGGTAAACATCGAAAGCGACAGATTCTGATTCATCAGAAGTTTGGTCAGCCGAGCTGTTAAAACATGGCGGTCCCGGTCTCGTTTCGGACCGCCGGAAAGATGGCGAAGATAGGCATTGTAATCGAGCATCTGTTCAAGATAATACTGGAGTCCGCCTGTGACATCTTTGGCGATTTCCTGTGTATAGCCAACCAGATACCGTAATTCGGAGTTGCTGATAAGCGGATTTTTTCCATTTTGGTCATCAGCGGACTCATAATAGGCGATTTCGGCATTGCCGATGCCTTTGGCGACCTGTCCGCGGACACTGGCGCCATAGACATTCAGGTCAGGAAAGGTTGCCGATCCCGTTGGGGTCATTCCGGCAGGGCTTTTCCAAAAACCCCAATAGCCGTAGAGGGCGTATTCATAGTTGTTGATATTTTTATAAATACGCAGTGCAATTTCATCATCCCGAAAGCAACGGTCCGGCTTGTCAGTATAAACATAGGCGTCCCGTCCCGCACGCCGGCTTAAAGAATTGTTCCAATAAGAAAGATATTGGCCAGTAATATACCGGTCGGAATCAAACTTCGGCGTATAAACGACATCAATATTGGCCGCATCTGTAAAAAAACTGAATTTGGCGGCATCAGACGGCGCTTTGAGGTACTCGGTGTCACGTCCGATAAAAAATGACTGCCAATCCTTAGGAAACAGGTCATTCAGGAATAATAAATCCCCTGTCCCCCAAGTCAGAACCTGCCGCCCAAGCTTGAAATCCATCCAGTCGGCTGGCCGGGTAAAAAACCAAAGTTCGCGTGTTTCATAGTCGCCCTGTTCGGCTACAAGATCTCCCCAGATATCTCCCTTGTATTTGAAATCCCCCCAATCGTTATAACTGGACAAATCCAGTTGGGTACGGGCTTCCATTACGGACATATCCTTTTGGTAAGGATCCTTGCGAATGCGGTAGCCGCCTCGCAGTTCGGTAAATCCGTGAACATCCACCGAGCTGAACAACTGCTGCCATGGCGATGCGCCGTCATTTTCTTCAGCAACAGCCCCTGCTCCAATACTAAAAAAAATTACGGTCATCCAAATCCATTTTACTTTCATAATCGGCTCCTATCAGCGCATTGCCTCTCTTGGAGGTCTGCGCAGATAACGTTCAGTAAAGATATCATCCGACAATCCGATATTATACTGAATATCCGAGAATGTCATTTCTGTCCGGCTGCCCGTTTTAAGGTCTTTGACTACTGACTGGGTTACCGTCGGATAGGTTACTTCTTGATCTGCTTCTTTGGCCTGAATCTGTTCGACCTTTATTGATTCGATTGTGCGGTAAAGAACGTTGTCTTTATCGTAAAACTCCATTTTCATCGGCATATAGGTTTTTTTATCGATGAAGACTGTATAGGATGAAAACTCTACTGTTTCAGGTTTGATAGGGACATTTTTTACAACATAGTACTGGTCGGTGGTTTGAACAAGCAGGTGAGTATCCTCAGCCAAATTGCGTCCTGAGACATCTTCGTAAAGGAAATCAGAACCGACAAAGCTGGTCCGCTTGTCGCCTGCAGCAATCCGTTTAACCAAATCGAGGTTCGGCAGATAGAGCCAGCGGTCATCCTCCTGATCTACCGACGCATGCTTGTGCACCATAAACACCATTTTGCGGACATCAGCAGGCGATTGAAAATAGACAAAATACTTCTGGTCCCCGTCCGTTTGTCCGGTATTTTTGCGAAGAATAACAAACTCGCGGCTGCGCGTTCGTTCCTGCTTGTCAATAATGTTCATTACAACGCGGCTTTTTCCGTCAAATCCCTGATAATAGGCCGTATGATTGGCTTTTTTAACGATTTCTTCAACTGTTGGAGCGGCTGACTCTTGGGCAAATGTTCTTAATCCAAGAACTGCTGTCATAACCAATAGAAAAATTAGTTTTTTCATTTTCAAATACCTCGCTTTCTGCTGTTAACTGCTGGGTAAACCAAGTTTTTTCAGAAGGACTATCATCGGGCACCAGTTGGTAAATGCTGACTGGAGCAGATTGGCCCCCACAAATCCGGTAAACCACAGCCAATGAATGCTGTGGAAGGAAGCCAAAAGAACGCTAGTCAATACAAATCCGCCGGCTATTGCCCTCAGTGCTTTTTCGACTGTCATTTGACACCTCCATCTTCCCGTGAAATTTGATTGTCTCTATTTGTCTGGCACGCCTTCCGGCGAGACATCAGTCCGCAAACCAAAACTAAGACTGGAATGAGAGCAATACTCATCCCTGTGAGTTTTGTAAAACCTACCTGCCAGTACTGATGCAAATTAAGTGCAACCAGCGCTGCTACCGAGACGGCGATGATGATGCAAAAACTGCAGTTGCAGCCAACAGATTCTATTTTTCTGCCGGCTTTGAAAAAGTATTTCTCTGCCACAGTAAGCACCGCCGGCAAGGCCGCCAGCGTAATAAAACCGGAAACAGCCATAATCGCACACAGAAAGATGCCGACGGTCTTATACGGCACCAGCGGAGCAGCCAGCAGCGGCAGAAAACCGATGGCAATCACAAGGATATTGCGGCTGATAGCACGGGCCGGTTCGCCAAACATTTGAGGGGCTGCTTTTGCCCACGATCCGGCCGCTTGATGGGTTTCCCGACTCCGCTGGAGAAAATGAATTGCAAAATCGACTGCCATACCAAGTGTCAAGGCGCTTAAGACCGCTACCGGCATATCATAATCTTTGCCGATAAAGCCGATCGTTCCATAAATTGCCGCGATGGTAATCGTCAGCGGCACCATGCATAAAAGTCCCCACAGGGGGGAGCGGAACAGCACAGCCATCATGATAAATACCACCAGAAAAGAGCCCAAAAATGACTGCAGCATGCCAAAGACCATTTTCTCCTGCCATACTGTATTGATATATGTCAGGCCGGCCCAGTGATAGGTCAGCTCCACCGGCGGCTTGTGCGCAGCAAAGTAGTCCTCGACCGCACGGACAACCTGTTCCATATCTTTGTTGTCGCCGCTGGTAAGCTGCATCCAGATATTGGCGTGGAGGTAGTCCGGGGTGAGAAAATGCCATAAATCCTTCGGGCGATGGCTCTGCTGAAACTGCACATAACATTCGGCCACACCCTGAAGCTGTTCGGGAATACGGTAATTCTCAGGCCTGCCGTCCACCAGTTCCTGATTGATTTTGCGTACGATATCGGCGACGGAATTGCTTTTGCCCACCAAACCAGTCTGTTCCAGATGCGATTGGAGAGCCGCCATATAATTCAGGACATCGGGGCGTTTGAAGACCTTCAGCCGTTCACCCTCTATGCCAAAATATACACGCAGTTCGTCCCACGTATAATATTCCTCATCGGGAGCATTCTTAGCCTGCGTATCAATCCATCGGACAACGGCATCCAAAAATCCCTTATAGGAATCGCTGGCTGCAAAGAGGGAATCCAGCTGGATTTGGATTTTTTCTGCCAGAATAGGGGCATTCGCATAATCCTGCTGAATCTGGGCTGCAAAAGCTGCCAAACCCTTACGGATATATTCCAAGTCTTCTGTGGTTGCTTTTTGGGGGGGCTGGCCATCCAGAATCAGATAGGCCATATAAGTCCCGCCAAAATGCCTGTTCAATGCAATGTCGGCAATGCGGATGGGGTGGCGTTTAGAAAACCATTTGACCGGATTATCATTGATTTGAATTTTAGCAATGCCCCAGCCAGCCAAACCCGTCAATACTGCCAGTGCGGCTAAAATCGGCTTTGCATAACGGCAGGTTAAGCCGCCTGCGCTATGAAGCAGACGCGTCATGATGCCGGGTTTATCTTCATCAGACACAGCACGTCCGAAAGTTGCCAGAAACTTTTCCGGAATCAGCATCACATAGGCCGGTATAAATGTCACGGTGAAAATCCAAGCAATCATTATTCCAACAGCCACAAACACACCAAAGACCTGCACCGGCGGTATTGGTGTCAGCGCCAGCGATAAAAAGCCGGCTGCTGAGGTTAAGGAAGTGTAGAGCATAGGAGCAAACAAAACCTGCATAACATCCAAGACGGCCTGTCTGCGTCCTTTTTGCTTGGTATAAACTTCGAAAAATTCTGACAATATATGAACCGAATCCACCACAGCAATGGGCATTAGGAAAATCGGTATCATCGAGCTCATAATATGCACCGGATAACGGAACCCAATCAGCAGCCCCATGGTTGAGATGACTGACACCATCGCGATAATCATCGGAGCTATCACCAGGATGAGCTTGCGGAAGAAAATGAGCATCAGGATAAAAATAGTCAGCATCGCCAGCGGAGCCGAAACGGCCATCTGAATAAACATTTCTACGCCGAAGGTATCTTCTGCTACGGGCAGACCGGTAATATAAAAGTTCTCTTCACCGCCCATTTGAGCGATTTTTTTGTTCAGCTCCGAATACACCCGATAGCTGAAATGCTTATCTGTCAGGGGGATATAGAGACACAGGGCCTTTCCATCTTCGGAAACCATCGTTCCATTCAGCAGAGGATTGGACAGGGCTTTATCGCGGATTTCCAGCGCCTCGGCCTGCGTCTGCGGGGGCTGCGGCATCAGCCATTCAAATGTAATCACTCCCGGGCCGCCCTGCCCGATATGGTCAATCAGCGAAGGGGCAATCATATCCACTTCAATCACGCCGGCTAGACGCTGCGGATCCTTTTTGTCCAGATGGTTGAGAGTTTTGGCAAATTCCGTCAATTCATAAATGCGCTGGAGCGTTGCGGGATTAAATACTCCATATTCATTGCGTTCATTAATAATCCCAAGAACAACGATATCACTGAGGTCAAACTGCTTTTTGGTTTGATTGTGGAAAACCCGAACCGCTTCATCAGGCGAAAGCATGTTTTCCGGGTCAGTATCTACTTGAATCAGAGGTATAAATGCCCCGCAGCACAATGTAAATACAATCATTGCAGCCGTAACAAGTTTGTAATGGGCCACCGACCATTGGACAACAGATTCGCTGAAAACCTTCATTTTGGAGACTCCGCAAAATAATAACTTGCCATTAGATATTCTCTTACCCAATAAATCAATACATTTTATTCTTCCTTCTATGCCGATTGCTCTGGCGCTGGGCATTGGCTGTAAACACAATCCAGCAGTTTGATAACATTAAGATTTTTGATGCTGTAGAAGACCTTTGTGCCCTCCCGACGGCATTGAAGAACTTGCTTGTCTTTCATTAACCCCAATTGCTGGCTGATAACAGACTGCGGCATATCCAGTTTTTGCGACAGAAGTCCAACACACATCGGTCCGTCTCTTAACTGTTCAATTATCTGCAGGCGGACTGGATGGCCAACTGCCTTTAAGATCTCGGAAATATACTGAGCCGCTTCGTATGTCATATTTGTCGCCTTACATTATAATATCTATATATTTATATATTACAAATAATGCATATTTTGTTCGCTATTTTCAACAAAAAATTTATATTTTTCACAACTTTTCGTCTTTATGGTAACATTCCTTAAATTAGTGCGTTATTTTTCTAAAGTATGAATATCCAAATTAAGGGATTTACGGTGAGCAAGAAGGTATTTATTGTTTTGTGTATTGTGGTTGTTTTGCTTCTTATATTATCAGCCGGAATAATAAAGAAGCGTAAAACAGATATACAATCTATTCAAGTTCGCTTAGAAACTGTTCAGCCGAGCGAATTTGTCGAAATTGTCAATGCCCCGGGAGAAATTCGACCAAAAACCAAAGTCGATATCAGCGCCAAAGTAAGCGCCCGCATCGAAGAATTGCCTTTTGAAGAAGGTGACACCGTAACTGCAGGAGACCCTGCTGCGAATCCGCCTGTTCCGGCGGATGTTTTAATTCGGCTTGACTCACGGGATTTGGAAAGTCAGCTTCGCAGCGCTGAAGCTGGACGAGATGCTCAACGAGCTCTTATTGAGGTAGAAAAAGCACGTCTTCTTTCGCAGCAAGCCAATTTAGAAGGGTTAAAAGCATCTCTGGATAGTGCCAAACTGGAGTATGAGCGGCAGAAAAAACTTCTGGAAACCAAAGACATCAGCCAATCCAGCTTCGAACAAACCGAAAGCTCGTTCCGCCAGATGCAGGCGCAATTTGATGCGGCCGTGCATTCGCTTGAAGCAGCGAAACTGAATCTTGTTGTAATGGAACACAATCTCAGCGCCGCTGAAGCCCGTGTTGAGGAAGTTCGGGAGGCCCTCAGTTATACGACTATTACGGCTCCGATTGATGGTGTAATCACCCAAATTAATGCTGGAGTAGGCGAAGTGGTTATGACCGGCACGATGAACAATCCGGGAACTGTGATTATGCAAGTTGCAGATCTGTCGACAATGATTCTGCTGGCGGAACTGGATGAAACCAACGTCGGCCAAGTTAAAATCGGCCAGCGAGCCAAAATTCATGTTCCCGCGTTTTGGGATGTTGAATTTCAAGGAGTTGTTCGCAACATTGCCTTGACGCATCGCATGTCCAGCATTGGTGCTAAATACTATAAAACTGAAATACTGATAGAAGGTGAAGTCGGTAAACTCTATTCCGGCCTTACAGCAGATGTGGATATTGAAACAAATCGTTATGAAAATGTTATCAAAGTACCCAGCCAGGCCGTTTTGGCACGGCGTGTTGATGAACTGCCGCTGGATATAATAGATAACAATCCTGTAGTTGATGCAAAAAAAACGGAAATTCCTGTGGTCTTTCGCTATATAAATAAGAAGGCGGTTGCCACACCCGTACACATTGGCCCCAGCGATCTGACGCATACTCTGATCCGGGAAGGCCTTCAGCCGGGAGATGCTATTATCATAGGACCTTATAAGATTCTCGAAACCCTCAAACACGATACGGCTGTCACAGAAGAAAAGAAAAAAGAAGCCGCAGATTCAGACATAACGGCGGCAAAAAATAAAAAATCTCTATGAGCAATACATTGGCTTCTTCCATTCTTATTCGCGTCAGAAATCTGACCCGCACTTACAAAGTGGGCGCCGACCGGGTCTATGCCCTCAGGGGCATCAATCTGGACATTAAAACCAATGAATTCGTTGCCATTATGGGACACAGCGGTTCGGGTAAAAGCACCCTGATGAACCTGCTGGGCTGTCTGGATCGTGCAGATTCGGGTACCTATGAACTCAACGGCATTGACACGACAAAAATGACCGCTTCGCAGCTGGCCCACATTCGCAATCAGCAAATTGGTTTTGTATTCCAATCATTCGAGCTGCTGCCCCGGATGAGCGCTCTGAAAAATGTGGAACTGCCGCTGATTTATTCCGATGTTTCCTTCCTGCGGCGCCGCAAATTGGCGATGCAGGCACTGGAACGTGTTGGCTTGGCTGAACGCGCTCATCATAAGCCCAACCAGCTCAGCGGGGGCGAAAAACAGCGGGTTGCTGTTGCACGCGCACTGGTGGGCAGTCCCAGTCTGCTGCTGGCCGACGAGCCGACCGGCAACCTCGACAGCAAAACCAGTGAAGGCATTATGCAGCTTTTTGAGAAGCTCCATCAGGAAGGACAGACGATTATTATGGTCACCCACGAAGCAGATATTGCCGCCCACGCCCGGCGGATTGTCGCGATGAAAGACGGGCAGATTTTCAGTGATCAGCAGGCATCAAAAGGAGCTGATGCATGAGGTTCTTGCTTCGAACACCTCTGGTCATATTGCGGCTGCTGATACAAAGCACGCTGCTGGCTATCAATCAGATTTGGGTTAACAAAACCCGCAGCATCCTGACCACATTGGGCATTATCATCGGCGTCGCATCGGTTTCAGCCGTCATTGCTGCAATGGATGGGATGAACAAGAAAATTATGGAGAATTTTGAGATATTCGGCACAAAAAAAATCTTTCTTTGGCCCCAGCGGCCCTCAACAGGCCCCAAAAAGAACACTCCTTGGTGGGATATCCGTTTCCGAACGCAGGAGTTCGAGGGGCTGCTGGAACACTGCCCTTCCGTCGAATATTTATCCTGCGTTTCCGATACCCAGAATATCAATGCTCGATACGCCGATCGAACAGTTGAATCTGTCCGTTTGACCGGTGTTGAGGCAAGCTGGTTCAAAATCGAAAATCGCAATATCGTGATGGGGAGACCGTTTTCGTTTTTGGACGAGACGCAGGGACGAAAAGTCTGTATTATAACCGCAGATCTGCGGGACAAATTGAATCTGGATAACAACTGCATAGGCCAAAGCATTCTGCTGGGATATACTCCCTATCTCATCATTGGACTGCTCGAAGACAAGCCGGCTATGATGTTCGGTAATATGCGTGAAAATCAATACGAGGTTTTTGTTCCTTTCCGAACAATAAATAAAACAGATTTTCAATGGTTCCGCGTTATAGCGAGCTGTAAGAATGCCGAGGTGGCAGAAGAAGCAAAGGCAGAAATTCAATTTTTTCTGCGCCGCAGCCGAAACATAAAGCCGGGTGAGCCGGATACTTTCGGCGTTTTTCTGATGGAAAGTGAAGTCCAGCAATTTAAAAAAGTGATGGGTATGATTACACTGGTGGCTTTTGGCATCGTGAGTATCTCGCTGCTGGTGGGAGGCGTGGGCATTATGAATATTATGCTGGTGTCGGTGTCTGAGCGGACGCGGGAAATCGGCCTGCGTAAAGCGGTCGGGGCTAAGCCATCTGCTATTTTGACACAGTTTCTTGTCGAGTCGGTTGTGCTGTGCATGATTGGCGGGGCTATCGGGGTTTTCTTGGGACACGGTTTTGCCAAGCTGATTTCCAAATCCGCTCCCCTGATGGAGCAGACGCAAATACCGGCGTGGGCGATTGTTCTGTCGTTTGGATTTGCAGGGGCGGTAGGAATTATTTTCGGGATGTTTCCTGCCATCAAAGCCGCTCGCCTGAATCCCATCGATGCACTGCGGCATGAATAATAAACAGGAAAAAACAATGGAAAAAAAATGGGTAAATATGCAGATCCTCTGTTGGGTGCTTTTGCTTGGAACCGGCTGCGGCGAGTATTCTGCCCCCTTTTCTCCGCGGCAGGCTGCCCCAGAGAAAGTGCAAATCATCGAACCTCTGGATCTGGAATCCTACCGTTCTGCCGAGCAGCCGGCTGTTCCCTCCGTACTGGAAGCACCCAAAGAGCCGCCGGCATCTTTGACGCTTGCTTTGGAGCAGTGTCGCTCTCAGGCCCTTGAAAACAATCTTGATATTAAAGTCCAATTGCTGGCCCCCCGCATCGCCGAAGAGGGCGTCAATGCGGAACGGGCGAAGTTTGAGGCCGCTTTCTTTTCCAATCTGTCTTACAGCAAAACAGACCAGCCGCCGGCTGCTGCCTTAGCTATCCAAGGTTCTCAAATTGATTCAGGCTACGTGGATCTGGGTGTTCGGATTCCGCTTCAAACCGGCGGCACCATTACATTCGACATGGCCGACAGCCGCACAAAGAGCAATTTCCAGTCAGCAACCTATAATCCTTCGTACAGCGAGGACTTTTCTCTCTCTATCAGCCAGCCGCTGCTTCGCAATGCCGGCATTCGCACCAATACTTATTCTATCCGCATTGCTGCATACGACAAAAGCATTATCGATGCCCGCACCAAACTGGAAGTCATTCGGGTTATTGCCGCCGTTGACCGTGTTTACTGGCGTCTGTATGCGGCATTCAAGCAGCTGGAGGTTCGCAAGCAGCAGTATGACCTGGCTCAAGCACAGCTGGAACGTGCCCGCCGCTTTGTGGAGGCCGGCCAGCATCCTCCGATTGAAATTGTGCGGGCTGAAGCCGGTTTGGCCCAGAGTCTGGAAGCTATTATTATTGCCGAAAACAACCTTCGTGACCGCCAGCGAGAACTGAAACTGGCTCTTCAGCAGAAAGATCTCCAGCCGGCCGGACCGACGGTGATTCTGCCTGCCACAGAACCGAATCCGGTTCATTATACCTTCTCAGCCCCGACGCTGGTATCCCAAGCAATTGAAAACCGTATGGAAATGCTCGAGCAGGAATTACAAATTGCCAAAAGCATCAGCACCATTGACTATCTCCGCAATCAGGCATTACCTCTGGTGACACTTGATTACACGTACAATATCAATGGGCTGGGACCGGCACGCAGTGCCGCCTGGGATATGCTGGGGCGCAATAATTTTGCTGACCATCGGCTGGGTTTCCAATTGATGGTTCCACTGGGCAATGAAGCGGCTGAAAGCCGGCTGCGGCAAGCCTTTTTCCAGCGGCAGCAGGCCTTGGCGACCAAAGAAAACCGGCAGGCAATGATAGAAGTCGAAGTTCTAAATGCTTTAGACCAATGCGAAGCCAACTGGCAGCGGATTCTGGCCAGCCGGCAAAGT